>JGI20214J51650_10000951_pt1 | contig 18314 bp, 10 predicted proteins | sample WetSurMetagenome_FD_51650 | JGI IMG/M metagenome (IMG submission 51650) | reverse complement strand
GAGAGGGGACCTGGGGGTGAGTACATGTCATATGCAAATGTGTTGGGTGGAAGCATGATTGTAAAACATAAGTTTTTGAATTACTTTTACTCACCAACAAACATACATATTTATGGCTCAGGATGATGTTTTTAAAAAACTGGTTGCTCATTGCAAGGAATACGGATATGTTTTTCCTTCAAGCGAAATTTATGATGGATTAAGCGCTGTCTATGATTACGGCCAGTATGGAGTTGAACTTAAAAACAACATTAAAAAATACTGGTGGGAAAGCATGGTCCTTTTACATGAAAATATTGTGGGCCTTGATTCGGCAATCTTTATGCATCCCACCATCTGGAAAGCTTCGGGACATGTTGATGCATTCAATGATCCTCTGATTGACAACAAGGATTCAAAAAAAAGATACAGGGCCGATGTACTTATTGAAGAACAACTTGCGAAGATCGATGATAAGATAACAAAAGAGGTTGAAAAGGCAAAAGAGCGGTTCGGAGCATCCTTTGATGAAAAGAAATTCAGGGAAACAAATCCCAGGGTCGTGGCAAACCAGGCAAAATATGATGAATTGAATGCAAGGTTTTCCAAAGCACTTAATTCTTCCGACCTCTCTGAGCTAAGGCAGATAATAATCGACAATGAGATTGTATGTCCGATATCCGGCAGTCGCAACTGGACTGAGGTCAGACAGTTCAACCTTATGTTCTCCACTGAGATGGGATCAACCCTGGAAGGTTCAAACAAGATATATCTGCGTCCTGAAACAGCTCAGGGAATATTTGTCAATTTCCTGAATGTCCAGAAGACAGGCAGAATGAAGATTCCTTTTGGAATAGCCCAGATCGGAAAAGCTTTCAGGAATGAAATTGTAGCAAGGCAGTTCATCTTCAGAATGAGGGAATTTGAGCAGATGGAGATGCAGTACTTTGTCAGGCCGGGTACTGAGCTTGAGTGGTTTGCTGTTTGGAAAGATGCAAGGATGAAATGGCATCAGGCACTTGGTTTTGGTGAAGAGAATTACAGGTTCCATGATCACACAAAGCTTGCCCATTATGCCAACGCCGCTACTGACATTGAATACAGGTTTCCTTTCGGATTCAAGGAGGTGGAAGGGATTCATTCCAGGACCGATTATGATCTTAGCCAGCATCAGCAGTACAGCGGTAAAAAGCTTCAGTATTTTGATCCCGAAAAAGGGGAATCATACATCCCTTATGTAATTGAAACATCGATAGGTGTTGACAGGATGTTCCTCCAGGTTATCGCAGCTGCTTATGGCGAAGAAAATATTAAAAAGGACGACGGCACATCTGATATAAGAGTTGTTTTGAGGCTTCCTTCATTTCTTGCTCCCGTAAAACTGGCTGTAATGCCTCTCGTAAAAAAAGACGGTCTGCCCGAAATTGCAGAAAAGATCGTTCACGACCTTAAGTTCGATTTCAACTGCCAGTATGATGACAAAGACTCGATAGGAAGGCGCTACAGGCGACAGGATGCAATCGGAACTCCTTACTGTATTACAATCGATCATCAGACTATTGATGATCAGACTGTAACAATACGTTATCGCGATTCCATGGAACAGGAACGAGTGAATATTTCCGGACTTAAAGACATAATTTTTGAAAAAGTAAGCATTGGCACACTGCTGAAAAAGCTTTAGGATGCAAAAGGTTTTAATAATAACCTATTACTGGCCTCCCGGCTCCGGAGCCGGTGTCCAGAGATGGCTTAAGTTCTCAAAGTATATTACCAGACAAGGCCTGGATCCTCTAATACTGACTGTCGATCCGGAGTCTGCCGTTTACCCTGCAACTGACAATTCACTGAATGACGAAATTCCTGCCGGCCTGACAGTTTATAAAACCAGGGCAAGCAATTATTTCAGTCTTTATAAAAAGGATAAATCAAAGATTCCCTCAGCAGGTTTTGCAGTTGATGAAGAAAAAGGTTTTATCAGTCATTTTACAAGATTTTTGCGTGGTAACTTCTTTATTCCTGATCCAAGAAGAGGATGGAACAGGTTTGCTTTCAAAAAAGCATGTGAAGTTATCGAGACTCAAAATATTGACCGTATAATTACGACAAGTCCTCCCCACTCCACGCAACTTATCGGGTTGAAACTGAAGAAAAAATATCCTGGAATAAGGTGGATAGCAGATCTTCGTGATCCCTGGACGGATATCTATTATTACGAAAAGTTTTATCCGACATTTTTATCAAAGACNATTGATTCTGTTTATGAGAAAAAAGTCCTTAAATCTGCAGACAGAATAATTACAGTAGGTAATTCGCTGAAGGAATTATTCAGTTCAAAAATTCAGGGTATTGCAGAAAAAATATCAGTGATCTCAAATGGTTATGATGAAGAGGATTTTAGCGGATCGATGGCTTCGAAACCTGAAATATTTACTATTTCATACGTTGGAACTTTATCAGGATCATATCCGGTTGGCGGATTTATTGAAGCACTTAAACGGTTAAGTGAAAGAGCCTTAAGTTTCCGACTCAGGTTTACCGGGGTAGTATCAGAGGAACAAAAAGAGTTGATTGTATCGGGTACAGGTTCGCCGGATATTGAATTTTCACCCTATTCAGCCCATTCAACAGCTGTAAGAAACATGCTGGAAGCAAGCGCACTTCTCCTAATAATACCTGATCATAAAAGTTCCGGAAGCATTATTACCGGGAAGCTGTTTGAATATCTTGCTTCAGGTAAACCGGTAATATGTCTGGGGCCGGCTGACGGCGATGCAGCAGAGATTCTGAATGAAACAGGACATGGGAAAACTTTTAACTATAGTGATTCTGAAGGAATTTCGGAATATCTTATCACTCTCTCTTCAAATCCTGAGATCAACGAAAAAGTCTCACCTTCAATTTACTCAAGGGAAAACCTGGCTAAGAAAGTTATAGGATTATTAATATGAATATCGGTGTTGTTGTTGATAACGAACTTAATGACGACAAAAGGGTTTTAAGGGAAATTGAGATCCTGAAGGAAGCCGGAAACCGGATTTTTGTTTTATGTTTCGGCTTCAGTAACAGGAACTACAAATCAATTGAAGGTATTATTGTTACGCGGATCCGGATCAGTAAAAAACTAAAGGATTTACTATTCTTTTTCCTGAATACAATTCCTGCTTATGAATGGCTCTGGAGCGCCAGAATTAAAAAATTTACTGAAGTTAACAGATTGGATTTCCTTCACGTACACGATCTGTATATGTCGAAGTCAGGCAAATCGGGAATCAGAAGGTCAGGAAGGAAAATCCCAATGGTACTGGATCTGCATGAGAATTATCCTTATGCAGTGACAACCTATAACTGGACCAAAGGCTTTTTAAGAAATATGCTTTCAAGACCGTTTGCCTGGCGGGAAAAGGAGAAAGAGTACCTTGGATACGCTGACAGGATAATTGTATTGAGCGATGATTTCAGGGATGAGTTAACCGGACGATATCCCGAATTACCGGAAGGGATCTTTACAGCTCTGCCAAATGTCCCTGACCTTTCTCAACAGGCATATGCAGACGATATAAAGACAGATCTCAGTTTTAAAAAGGAAAGAGTTCTGATCTTATATTTTGGAGTGGTTGCTGAGAGAAGGGGAATTTTTGATGCCCTTGATGTTTTTGAACAGCTGGCAGTTGAAAATCATCCCTCATGTTTTCTTGTGATTGGCCCGATAGATAAAAAGGACAGGGAAAGGTTTTTGGCCAAAACTGAATCCGTCCTCCTGAAAGACCGGGTAAAATATATTCCCTGGATTGATCTTCCGGAACTCCCAGCATACCTTGAAATTTCAAATATCTGCCTTGCCCCTTTTCACAAGAATCCGCAGCATGAGTCAGGAGTGGCTAACAAGATCTTTGATTATATGCTTGGTAAGAAACCGATAATAGCTTCTGATTGCAGGCCCCAGAAAAGACTTATCGAAAAGTACAATTGCGGCATAATTTATTCAGATTCCGTTGAAATGAAAGCTGCAATTATTAAACTTTCAGAAGATGATCATCTTAGAATTGAAATGGGGGAAAACGGATACAGGGCAATAATAACCGAGCTTAATTCATCGCTGGTCAAAGAGAAACTTTTGAAAATATACAGTTCCTGAAATGACTGTTCTGATCCTAACACATTCATATCCTGATTCCAGAATTAAATGGAGGGGCCTCTTTATCCGGGATCAGGCCCTTGCCCTAAGTGAAAAGCATGAGATAATAGTTGTCTATTTCAGGGTCGACTACACCCGNTTAACCCCTTTTTCGAAATACTCATTTGAGAAAAGGGAAAAAGGTAAGATCACCGAATATGAGGTGACAACAGGCAAATCTTTTCCGGTGATAAATCAGTTGAAATACCTGAATGATACTTACCGGTTTATAAAGAAGGAGATACTGGGCAAAAAGAAAATAGACATTATACACAGCCACCTTTCCTATCCGGCAGGCTTTCTCGGGGCAATAATCCAGAAGAGGGAAAAGATNCCCTGTATTCTGACCGAGCATTCATGGATAGCAAAATATTTCAGAAGCATCATCCATAGATTATGTGTTCTATATACACTTAAAAATGCCGGGTCGTTAATTGCTGTAAGCCGGGCGCTGGGTGATGATGTAAACCGGTATTGCAAACGCCTGGTTAACGTAGTTCCGAATGTCATAGATTTTAAGAAATTCTCACTGCCTGATCCAATGATCAGGAATACTAACCTGAACATTGGGATCCTCGGAGGGATGGGGAATTACCGGAAAGGGTTGGATATTCTTATAAAAGCAATTGCTCTTATTAAGGATATGGATATTAAAGTTCACATCGGAGGGGACGGCAAGTATCTGAGTACTTTCAGGGGTCTGGCCAGGGAGCTGGGCGTTGACGGAAAATGTATCTTTTACGGCGAAATCAAGCCGGAAAGCATTCAGGATTTTTATTCCGGCCTGGATTTTTATGTTCTGCCAAGCCGGGATGAAACATTCGGTGTCGTTGTAATTGAAGCTATGGCATGCGGGTTACCTGTTATAGCAACCAGATGTGGTGGTCCGGAGGAGATTATTACAAAAGAGACAGGGGTTCTGATAGAAAAGGAAAGTCCTCAGGAGCTTGCACAGGCAATAAAGTACCTTGCCGAAAATCTTGATTCTTACAACAGAAAATCNATCAGGAGCTATGTTCTTGAGAAATACAGCCGGAATCGTTTTACAGAATCGCTTACCGAAGTATATCAGGAACTCCTGAGAAATACGAAATAATTTGTCCCGTAAATTGCCGAAGAGATTCTTTTGCTTATCAGCTTGAATTTGTCNTCAATCGTATAAAACCCTGACCAGAAAATTTTAAGCAGCAATGGCTTGGCCGTGATACGTATTTTCCTGTTTTTCCTATAGATTTTTAAGAATTCCGGATCAGAAGTTGCAATTGATGTCTTGTCCCTTACTAATAGAAACCCAGCATCTTTAAACAGTTTTTTTGCCTGCTTTTTATTATAGCAGCGAAGGTGGCCTGACGGATCTTCGATTCCATAATTGCGATTCCGGTTCTTGAAGGATTTTTCAAGGGGCAGGTTTACAACCACATACTCTGAAACTTTTCTGACAAGTTTCAGAAACTCNAGATCATCGGGTATATGCTCAATTATATCCGATAGTACAATAAGTTCGTGCCTTTTGTTTTTCTGGATAAGAGACTTCTCTTTTACATAATCCTCCAGGGTACCTTTAAAAAATTCGCAGCCGGGGTAAAGTTTCCCGGCAGTTTTAATGTTTTCTCCTGAAATGTCAATTCCGGTACGGATTCCTGCATCCAGCCTATCCGCAATGCTGTTAAGCAGAACTCCGAAGGCNCATCCTACTTCAAGAATATTGTTGAATTTAAGNTTATCAGGTATAATTTCTCCAAGCTTTCTTACTTTCCAGTCAACAAGGATCTTATACTCATCCTGTTTTTCCCTGTCATTTCTGAAAGCAACATAATCCTGCTGCTTATCATAAAAAACTGCGAAATCAATATCATTCATTTTTCCTGAGAATATAGATTAAAGCACGNCCTTTTTTGGGCCCCGACATAAATGGATATAACAGCGGCAGGATAGTATTTCTTAATATTGAAAACCGGGAAAGTTCGTAAATATGGATCAGTGGAATGGGACCTGCATAACCTTTTTTTTCTATTTTAAGTCCGAAATGTTCGCAAAGGTTCTCAATCTGAACAAATGTTAGCGGGGTGATGTGCCCATGTCTCAGATCGGTTTTCTCAAAAGCCAGCAATGTGCCTCTCATTAAAAATCTCAGGCGGGAAATGAAATTTGAGATGTTTGGTGTGGTCAGAACAATTATCCCTCCTTTTTTCAGCAGCCTGAGGCAATCATCTATATATTTCCATGGATTATGGATGTGCTCAATAATTTCAAAAGCTAAGATTATATCGTATTTATAAGGGAATTTATCGTGCGGAATCTCATTATTAAGATCCAGNTTTATTTTTCTGTTAACCGTTGCCTTAATCTGATCCGTATTTATGTCGCAGGCATCGACCACCATTCCAAGATCGACAAGACGCTGTGAAAATGCCCCCTGGCCGCAACCGAAATCGAGAACGTTTAATTTCTCCTTCAGGTATGGTTTCAGCATATCATAAATATCTGAGTGCAGCTTCCAGGCAGCCATTTCAGGAATTCCTTTATAATCGGACTGTTTCAGGTTTCCTATTTTAATAAACATTTGATTAATTTTTTATGGCTACGCGGCAAAAATAAGAAAAAGCATTGATCATATGGCAAGCTTATTTATTAGGGTATTTGGTATCTTAGCGGCAAATTGTACAGAGTATTCTTAAATGGTAGTCTGATCATTCAGAATTTATTTTGAGATAGGAAGTAATGTTAAAATCCATAAAAGTATCCTTCAAAGATAGTCTTGTTTATGGACTTGGGAATATAGCAGTCAAGGTNATTGGGTTCCTTTTAATCCCTCTTTATACTGATCCTGCCTACTTTTCAGTAAATGACTTTGGCACAATCGCCGTCCTTGACATTTCAGGCCTGATACTTATCTCATTAATGGCCTCAGGTCTGCCCCAGAGCATGATGAGATGGTATTGGGACAAGGAATATTCCGGAAAACAGAAAGGAATATTCTTTATGTCCCTTTCATTTCAGTTACTTATCAGCATTCTGTTTTGCCTGTTCCTTTTACCTCTGAGCAACCAGCTCTCGACGGTCATTTTCAGCACTGTCGACTGGAGCAGAGCTATCAGGTTATTAATAGTTGCTTCGGGGCTTCAGGCAGTAAATAACCTTATCAACACACTGATGAGGGTNCAGTCGAAATCTGTTATGTTCACTGCAGCAAATCTTGTGAAACTTGTTGTAGTTCTCTTCCTCACTATCTATTTCATCGCTTACAGAGGTATGGGTGTGCCCGGGATATACCTTGCCCAGGTTATAGGAAATCTTCTGTTTATTGTTCTTTTAACGGGTTATGCTGTTAAGAACAGCACCCCTTTCTTCAGTCTGCCGGTTTTCAGATCGATGAGCAAATATGGCTACCCATTATTGCTGGCTAACTTTGCCTCGGCAGCACTTACCGCTATCGACAGGTACTCCCTTAATTCAATGGCACTCCTTAAAGCTGTCGCAATTTACTCAATGGCATATAAAATATCTTCGGTACTTAAGCTTGTAATTGCCGACTCGATAAAAATGGCACTGACACCTATGGTCCTGCAAAAGATCAATTCTCCTGACAACAAGCGTTTTTACTCAAAATCAATGATTTACACGTCATTTGTTCTGATGCTTGGAATAATTGCAGTTTCACTTTTCTCTTATGAAGTAATAAAGGTCATTTCAAAATCGACAGAGTTCTGGAGGGCATANATGGTTGTCCCTCTCCTTGCACTCTCGGTTTTCTTCATGAACCTGAGGGAGACTACCAGCTATGGATTGCTGATCAATAAGAAATCGAGGATTATCGGAATGAATGTTGTAATTGCCACCGTACTTAATATTGTGTTAAACATNCTTCTGATACCTTTATGGAATATCTTTGGAACAGCTGTGGCAACACTGGTAACACAACTTGTTTACTGGTGGCTCAACTACTATTTTTCACAGAAAGAGTACTTTATCCCTTTTGAAAAAAGAAAGATCCTNATAATGTTCATAACAGGTNCCCTGCTTTCATTTTCAGGATTCTTCGTGAATGAAATGAATATTGTTCCAAGACTGATAATCAAGATTTTCTGTGTTATAAGCTTCCCGTTTCTGCTTTATTTGTTCAGTTTTTATGAGAAGGCAGAACTGAATGCAATCAGGGGATTTATTGCAAAATGGTCCGATCTCAGGAATCTGGGAAAAAATCTGAGGTCCCTGAAGGGAATTCAGGGGGAGATGTAAAAGAGTGTTAAATATTTAATAACAAATGTTTACAGGGAAATAAATAATTTTACAATAATTAAGACAGTAAAAATATCAGGGTTTATGGAAATCAGGGATAAAATCAAGCCAGCCTTACCACATATACTTGCGGTTATATTGTTCAGTGTAATATCATTTGCATACTTCTATCCTGTTCTGGAAGGAAAAGTGCTTAAGGCCAACGATTCAACGGTATCTTCAATCAACTCTAAGGAGATAAGGGATTATCGTGAACAATTTCACAAAGAGCCTTTATGGACCAATTCTATTTTCAGCGGCATGCCTGCTTATCTGATCTCGACCAGGTTCCCGGGAAACCTGATGAAGCATGCCGACACCCTGCTGAGGATATTTAAAATGCCTGTGTCTGTCCTGTTTATTTCAATGGCTGGGTTCTATTTATTATTACTGATTTTTGGCCTTAATTCATGGCTGGCAATTGCAGGGGCCNTTGCATACGGGTTTTCTTCCTTCTTCTTTCAGATACTTGCAGCAGGCCATAATACACAGGCAATTGCACTTGCGTATATGGCTCCGATGATAGGCGGAATATATTATGCATACAGGTATGATGCGATAAAAGGAGCTTTACTCACTGCATTCTCGTTATCGCTTGAGATCCTTGCCAACCATCCCCAGATAACATATTATGCAATGATCTGTCTTCTTGTTTTTGGAATTACCGAGCTGGTCTTCTCACTAAAAGAAAAAACATTCCCGCGATTTCTGAAAACCTCCCTGATACTGATTATTCCATTTGTTATTGCCATTGGTGTCAATTTCGGAAACCTGAACACGATCAGGGAGTACGGGAAATACTCGATCAGAGGCAAGTCGGACCTTATATCTGAACATAAAAATGCCTCTGCGGGTCTCGACCGGGATTATATNGTAATGTGGAGCTACGGAATTGACGAAACGATGAACCTGCTGATACCAAATTACAAAGGTGGAGCAAGCAAACCGTTTGACAAAAACTCCGAGACTGTAAAAGTTCTGAGGCAGAACAATGCCGGGGATGCTGCAAACCAGTTTGTAAAATACTGGGGAAGCCAGAACCTCGGAACAGACGGGCCTCATTATATGGGGTCAATAGTCATATTCCTTTTTGTGCTTGGGCTGGTTGTCGTTAAGGGACGCGAAAAATGGTGGCTTCTTACAGCAACTATTTTATCTGTTATGCTTGCATGGGGTAAGAATTTCATGCCTCTGACAAACCTGTTTATCGATTACTTCCCCGGTTACAATAAATTCAGAGCTGTGACAATGACACTGGTGATAGCCCAGTTCTGCATCCCCCTTCTTGGATTCCTGGCTTTACGGGAATATTTTAATGGCAATCTTTCGAAAAAGGATATGTTCAGGGGGATAAAAATCGCAGGTGGTATAACTGCGGGCATTCTGATTCTGGTTCTTATCTTCCCTGGTATTGCCGGATCATTTATCAGCCCTAACGAAAGCGGATATAAACTTCCTGATTGGCTTACTTCTGCGCTCGCAGCCGACAGAAAATCATTACTCAGGACCGATAGTTTCAGATCGCTTGTATATATCTTACTTGGAGCAGGTGCAATCATTGGATTCGTTTCTGGTAAATTGCGAAAGGAATATTCGATCCTGATAATTTCAATTCTTATTCTTTTTGATTTATGGGGAACAGGAAAAAGATATCTTAATGCTGACCGGTTTGAACGGCCGTCAGATGTTCAGAAATCATTTAAACCCGGTATTGCTGATGCTGCAATTCTGAAGGATCAGTCGTATCACAGGGTTCTGAACCTATCAGTATCGACATTCAATGATAATTCTCCAACCTCATGGTTCCATAAATCGATTGGAGGTTACCACGGTGCGAAGTTAAAAAGGTACCAGGAATTGATTGATTCATCGATAAGCAGGGAACTGGCATTGTTCGGCTCTGTAAAAACTGTTGAGGAACTGCTTCCCTTATTTGCGAAAACCCCGGTGCTTAATATGCTGAATGCCAAATATGTTATTTACAATCCTGATGCTCCGCCGATTGTCAATCCTAATGCCCTNGGTAATGCATGGTTTGCAGAGAAGCCAGTTTTAGTTGAAAATGCAAATAAGGAACTGGAGGCAGTCAGCCTGATTGATCCATCAAAAGAGGCAGTAATTGATTCAAGGTTCAGGGATCAGGTAAATGGATCAGTCTATGCGGTCAACGGAAACGATAAAATTGAGCTTGTGTCTTATCAGCCCAATGAACTTGAATATAAATACACGGCTGAAGGCGAAAAGCTTGCCGTTTTCTCTGAAATCTATTACCCTGCTGGATGGAAATGCTATATCGACGGAACAGAGAGCAGATANTTCAGGACAAACTATGTGCTGAGAGGAATGGTACTCCCGGGAGGAACGCATCAGGTTAAATTTTTGTTTGAACCCTCATCCTTTATAAACGGGAATAAAATATCACTTGCAAGCTCGATACTGTTATTCNTGATTAGTGCAGGATATTTTCTTTCGGGGTTCATCAAAAGGTCAAAATCAGTATAGATGATCACTCACAGCGTCTGTCCGCTTTGTTCATCCGGAAAAATTTCATTAAATCTTAAATGCACTGATCACCTTTTAAGCAGGGAGGAATTTGACCTTTTAAAATGCAGGGAATGCGGATTTGTTTTTACTGATANGCATCCCGACGAACTGAATATCGGCAGATATTATGAATCTGAAGACTATATCTCGCATGATGATTATGCAAAGGGATTTCTGAACCATGTTTATCACATGGTCAGGAGCCTGATGCTTAAAAAGAAAAGAATAATAATTCAAAAAGCAACCCGGCTCACAAAGGGAAGAATTCTTGATATAGGATGTGGNACCGGATACTTCGCCGCTACTATGAAAAAAGGAGGCTGGGACGTTACTGGTATTGAGCCGAATGTCAAGGCACGCGATTTTGCCAGAAGTCATTTTGCTCTTAATGTTTTAAGCCCTGAATTCATTTCAGAACTTCCGTCAGGAACTTTTGACTGCATTACTCTATGGCATGTTCTGGAGCACTTTCATAAACCATTCAGCTATGCCGAAGAAATTAAAAGACTCCTCAAACCGGAGGGCATCTGCATATGCGCTCTCCCGAACTGCAGTTCATTCGATGCAAATCACTATGGAGAATNCTGGGCTGCTTATGATGTGCCGAGGCACCTTTGGCATTTTACACCGGAAACCTTCAGGTTTTTTGCCGGAAAGACTGGCTTTCACATTAAAGAAATAAAGTCGCTGCCTTTTGATGTGTTTTATATTTCAATCTTAAGCGAGAAAAATAAAGGAACAAAGTTCTATTTTTTGAAGGGAATAATAAAAGGATCTCTGTTTGCATTACGGTCTCTTTTCCACAAAAGTAAGAGCAGTTCACTGATCTATCTCCTGAAAATCTAAAATCTATTGGATATCCCGATAGATAAGATCCCTCACTTCGTTCGGGATGACAATATTGATTTGAATGGATTTGGGAGGGAAGCAGGTGTGTTTCGAATATTCGAAACACACCTGCTTCCCTCCCTCAATAATTAAAAATACCATGTCATTCCGATTGAAGCGCAGCGGAATGAGGAATCTCCTTCATTTCATTTCAAAAATCAGAAGAAGTATTTTTTCTTTAATATCGATCGAGCCACCTGTATTTCCTTGCACTGTCTCCAAATCGGATTGCAACTGTAAGCTCGTGGGTTCCGTAAGTTACCCTCTGGATCTCCTGCAAAGTAAAATCAAAGGCATATCCGATATACATATTTGTATAAGTAATTCCGAAATTGGCAATAATTGATTTGCTGGTTCTATAAGCCAATCCTGCCCATATTCGCTGGTCATATATATATGTAATGCCTAAATCAACTAAAGGTTTTACCTGTTCCGACATCATAAAAAGTGCCGATGGTTGAATTTCGGTTTTATCAGCCACTTCAAAACTATAAGATCCGAACAGGTAATAGTGCCTGTCCATACTGAAATTCCGATATGCTTCACCACCTATTTTAGCAGCAGCTCCGAATAACTGCTCGGTTGAGAATCCGATATTATATTTTGGATTCAGGACATATATTCCGAAATCGACATCAGGAACAAAAATACCTCTCCTTAGTTCGTTGTTCAGCCATGGCTCATTCGGATCTTCGAAATTTATCTCCCTTTCATTTATCTTGAAATGATATCCCGTANCAGCAAGCCCCAAAGACAATTGTGTATTATTCTGAATCCACATATGATATGCATATGATGCCTGGAAGCCTGTCCTCTGAACCAACCCATTCTTGTCACTGAATATGTAACCCCCGAATCCGATCTTACCATCAGTTTTTGGACGATAAACATTTCCGCGGGCATTTCCCTGAAGTTTATACCCTCTCTTCAGAACCCTTGTCTGGCCACTGAATGAGAAAGTCCTTGGCGCCCCTGAGTATCCAATCCACTGTTCTCTGGCAGTAAGATTGAAGCTTGTGAATCCGTCACTTCCGGCAACAGCCGGATTTATCAGGAACTTGTTATACAGATACTGGCTGTACAGAGGCAGCTGCTGAGCTGATGCTGCTGCAGTGAAGGTAATTAATGCCAATATTAAAGCCAGTTTCTTCAATTGTGTGATGTTAATTATTTCACAATGGTTACATGTCCGATCAGCGGCCTTGATCCGTTATGCAAATCAATAGTATAGTGATACGAGTCGATCGGCAGGATATTTCCCTTGCTTCTTCCGTCCCATGGGACTCCATAGCCTCTGGCCGATTTCCAGACCAGTTCTCCCCATCTGTTGAAAATTTTAACTTCCATTTCAGGATATAGCTCTTTAAGCCCGATGTTCCATTCATCGTTAATGAGGTCCCCGTTAGGAGAAATTGCNTTTGGTATGACCAGGCAAACCTCATTTAGCGGATGGATGATAACCGAATCCCTTGCAAAGCATCCGTTTGCGTCAGTAACTTTCACGCTGTACAGGCCGCTTANTGCAGTGGTTATATTCTGTGAAACGGAATTATCTGACCAGAGATATGTATAGCCGGAATTTGTCCCACCTGTAACCGTAACAGCAATTCCGCCGTCGGGCATGTCGGTGCAGAATGGCTGGGTTACTGAAAACGAAATCCTGATTGAATCGGGTTCGGTGAGGGTAATTACCGAATCGGCCGAACAACCGTTGGAATCCGTTGTAATTACTTTGTAATTACCTGCAACAAGACCTGTCCTTTCGCTTCCAATCACTCCATCAGCCCACAGGTATGATACAGGGCCGGCATTGTTGACAACACCAGCCATAATGCTTCCTGTCTTGCCTCCTGCACAATTTATATTATTTTCACCGGTCACACTAAGCGATTTTGTAATTACAATTCCCATTATCCCGGGTTCAGTCAGATCAATAGTGTCCCGCACCTCGCATAAATAGCTGTCGGTGATATGAAGAATGTACCGGCCACTACCAAGTCCCGAAATATCTTTTGAAGAAGAAGAAAAGCTTCCGGGACCCTGCCAGCTGAAAATATACGGAGGGGTACCGCTTGTCGGATTAATCTGTATGTATCCGTCAGCTTTTCCATTACAGCTTATATTATACCCGTTGTAATCCGGGAGGACCTGGTCGTAAGTCAAAGGAGGAGGCAGATTTATAAAAGCTGAATCGGTCTTCAGGCATCCATTTGCATCAGTTACTGATACATAATACCATCCCTCGGTAAGTCCTGAAATATCCTGGACAGCGGCTCCTGTTGACCAGTTGTACAAATATGGAGTAATTCCTCCTGAAACTGACAGATTGATGGAGCCATTATTGAAACCTGATACCTGGCATGTAATATGGGTTGGTACCATTACCGTAACTATAGCCGGAGGCTGCGTTAAAGTAATATCCTTTGAAGCAATGCAACCATTGTAATCGGTAACTATAATATGATATGTGCCTGCTTTAAGTGAGTTCTGGTCCTGTTGACCGGCTGCAATTCCTGATCCGTCGGATGTATTCCATACATATGAATATGTTCCTGAACTACCTCCGGTCACTGTGAGGTCGGCCGAACCATTTCCTCCGTTACAGTTTATATTGTAGGATCCATCAGCTGAAACTGATAATAATGATGAAATTACTAACTGGGCAGGCTGAGTAAGGGTAAAGGAAGGCAGAGGCATTAGTTTGCAGCCGTAAATGTCAGTAACGGTACAGGTATAAGTGCCGGCCTTAATTCCTGAAATATCCCTTGTAGTTGCAGAGTATCCATCCGGACCAGCCCATAAATATGTGTAATTGCCTGAGCCCCCTGATATTGTAAGCCTTATATATCCGTCGCTCGCACCAAAACATGAGATCTGGTAATTGTTGTCATTGCTGTGCGACACCTCGCTACCTGTTAAAACCATCCCGGGTGGATCTATAAGTGTCACGCTGTCAGTTTTAGTGCAGCCAAGCAGGTCGGTAATAAGCAGGTAGTATTTGCCTGCTGGAATGCTATCGAGCAGATTGGTATTATGGCTTACCCCGAGCGTTCCGACTGACGGATACCATAGATACGTATATGAACCATTGCCTCCGGTTACTGTAGCCTTTGCAGAACCGTCACTATAACCGCGGCATGATATATCGGAACCGCTGTAGTTGCTTTTTTCAAAAGTCACAACGATAGGTGCGGGTTCTTTAAGTTCTCCGGTTCTATAAGTTTCACAACCATTTATATCACGGATAATAAGTTTATAATTTCCCGACCTCAGACCGGTACATACTCTGTAAGTTGAAGGATTCCCTGTATCATAGTTGCCCGAGAAAAATCCGGTGAATAATGTATCCGTTTCATTACGAACCAGCCAGTATTCATATGGAGAAGTTATTCCGTCCCTTACATAAATACGGGCGCTTCCGTCACTCCCTCCGGGGCATGAAACATGGATATTGGGAAGTACCGGAAGGGGAATTATTCTTGCGGAGGCGCTCAGGTTTGCAATATTGATTGCAGTATCACCGGCGCATCCGATATTATCAATAACATCAAGTGTGTAATAACCGGCATAAAGGTTTGTGATCACAAGCGAATCTTCCATTGTGTACCCGACAGGACCAGTCCATGATATGTTGTAAGGATTGGCACCTCTCGATATCTCAGCTTCCATTTCTGCAAGTCCGGTACTGGCTTCGCAGGTGAAGGGTTTTGTAATTGTTATTCCCCTTACCGGCTTTGGATGAAGCTGAACTTCCTGCAGGCTGACATTTCCTGCCGGGCAGCTTAGTCCGGCAACTTTGGGTGTGATTGAGAAAAATACTGATTCGATAGTGTCATTATAATTCCTGTATTTAAATGACAAAACATCACCCTGGACCTTATCTGCTCCCGGAGCTGAATTGCCAGTAATTCCTGAAGGGTAAGATATTGTATAATCAAATCTTATCTCACCCGATGTCATAATGGTGGGGGAATTTAGTGTTATCCGGGTATCATCCGCATAACATATTGCAGGTTTTCCATTGACAGGGGTGGCTCTTGGCGTCGGATTGACCGTAACTGTAATTTCCACTGCTGGTCCATTATTGCAGCTTACCCCGCTTACCGGCACAAGCCTGTAGGTCACTGTCAGAGGAGCATCGGTGGAATTGATAAGATTATCTGTAATAATATGACCGTTTGACAGACCTGTTGCACTTGCAGTAAATCCTGTTAATCCGGCGGGAGCAGAAGCACTGAAGTTAATTGTTACTAACCCGCTTGTAAATGTACTCGGACTCTGAAGGGTGATGCCAGTCGCCGTGTTGTCACACTGTATGCTGTTCGCCGGTACTGGATATATCCTCGGCGTCGGATTGACTGTTACCGTGATGTCTATCCCCGGACCATCACTGCAGCCCGTCGGACTTACCGGTATTACATGATATGTTAACGTCTGTGGTGCATCAGTCGGATTGATAACATTATCTGCTATTATATGCCCGTTCGCCAGTCCTGTAGCACTTGCCGCGAACCCTGTCATCCCCCCCGTGGCTGTTGCCGTATACTTAAACGTGACTAACCCGCTTGTAAACGTGCTCGGGCTCTGAAGTGTGATACTGGTCGTCGTACTGTCGCACTGTATTATGTTCGCCGGTACAGGGAAGATCCTCGGTGTCGGGTTAACTGTTACCACGACTATTTTACTTGGACCGTATGCACAGAAGTTTGGACTTACCGGGACGATGGTATAAGTGACAGTTTGTACTTCATCCGTTGGATTATTAAGATTGTCAGCAATAATATGATCTTTTGGCAAACCTGTAACAGGTGTTGTAAATCCGGTAACTCCTCCTGTAGCTGATACAGTATAATTAAATGTTATTGATCCGGTACTGAAAGTACTTGAGCTTCCAAGTACAACCTGGGTGGTACCGTTATTACATATCGTCTGTTCAAGGGTCTCCGGAATAACCTGAGGAATTGGATCAACAGTTATCGTAAATATTTTTGGTTGACCATCACACTCAAGACTACCAAAGGTGAAATGAGGAACTACTCTGATTGTCGCAACTAATGGGTTATCAGACGTATTTACTGCTGTGAAGGATGGAATATCTCCGCTGCCGCTTGGTGCAAGCCCAATCGCGGGCTGATCATTTGTCCAGGTAAACGTCACTATTCCTGTTGTAAGAGTACTCAGTAAAACAGGTGCTGAACTATCGCCATTACATAATACCTGATCAGGGGGTTGATTAACCTGGGCAGTGGGAAGCACAGTAACAACAACGATAGCAGGGCCTGATGCACATCCAGTAGAAGTAACAGGCACAATTGTATAGGTAACAGTCTGTACTTCGTCAGTAGGATTAACCAGAGCATCAGCGATAATGTAGTCCTTTGGAAGACCTGTCACCGGCGTTGTAAAACCTGTAACGCCACCAGTGGCTGTTACAGTATAATCGAACGTAACTACCCCGCTGTGGAATGTGCTCGGGCTACCTATCACAATATTAGTTATTCCGTTGTTACAGATAGTTTGAGTCAGTGTACTCGGAACAACCTGAGGTGTTGGATCTACAGTAATTGTAAATGTTTTTGAGGGACCGTCACATATTAGTCCATCGAAATCAAAATGAGGAACAACAACTATTGTAGCAACCAGGGGTGAATTCCCAGTATTCACAGCATTAAAAACAGGGATGTCACCGGTTCCGCTTGCTGTAAGTCCTATTAAAGGAAGATCATTTGTCCAGGTATAGGTAATTGTTCCACCAGTATTAGTTGTAGTAAAAACGACAGGCAAAGTGGGCGCCCCATTACAGACAACCTGGTTATCCGGTAGTTCAACTTTTGCAGTCGGATTTACTGTTATGGTAAATGTCCTCGTCAGACCATCACATTGGACAGAACCATTCTCAAAATGTGGCGTAACTGTTATTGTTGCAATTACAGGTGACTCTCCTGGATTAAGGGCAACAAAGGATGGGATATCTCCTGTCCCTGAATTTAAGATACCTATCGAAACCTGGTCGTTTGTCCAGGTATAGGTTACATTACCACCTGTATTAGGCGTCCCAAATGTTATTGCTGTAGTCGGCGTTCCGTTGCATATTATCTGGTTTGCCGGCTGGTTGACTTCTGCTGTCGGATTGACTGTAATTGTAAATGTCTTTGCCGGACCATCACACGTTACTGTCCCGTTCTCAAAATGTGGCGTAACTACTATCGTTGCTACTATTGGGGCTGTTCCTGCGTTGGTCGTAGTGAAAGATGCTATATCGCCTGTCCCTGAAGCTGCAAGTCCTATCGAAGTCTGATCATTGGTCCATGTATAGGTTACAGTACCTCCCGTATTAGGTGTGGTGAAAGCAACTGCTGTCGTGGGGGCATTGTTGCACACTACCTGGCTTGTCGGCTGGTTGACTTCTGCTACCGGATTGACCGTAATTGTAAATGTCTTTGCCGGA
>JGI20214J51650_10000950_pt1 | contig 18329 bp, 21 predicted proteins | sample WetSurMetagenome_FD_51650 | JGI IMG/M metagenome (IMG submission 51650) | reverse complement strand
GGCCCTGCGGACGCTCCGCATGATCCACTATTCGGCCTGGCTCGCCCGGCGCTGGGACGATCCCGCCTTCCCCGCCGCCTTCCCGTGGTTCAACACGCCACGGTACTGGCAGAACCAGATCCTCGAGTTGCGAGAACAGGTGGGCCTGCTGGACGAGCCCCCCCTCGCGCCGGCCAGACCATAGCCTACCGATCCTCTTCAGGTTGCTCAAAAAGGCCCACCTGCGGCGTTGGTTTGCCTCGGCACTCGCTGCGACGTACCTCCAGTACGCCTGGACCCAGCTTCGCTGAGTACCCCGCCTCCGGCAAACCGCCTTGCATCTGGGCCTTTTTGAGCAGCCTGGGCGAAAGCGAATTCTTCAGTAACTTACTAACGCCCTGCGGCAGAACGCGTTCCCGTCCCGCCCGTTGCCAATCCGCATTCGATTTCGCCACGTTACGAGGAGAGTTGAATAAAGCGATGGGGGGTCATCGTCTCATGTTGCGAATGAGATAAGTAAGCACTCACTTGTAATTAACATTTACTCGCAACGTCATCAAATAAAAGCCCCTTCGAGCGAAAACAAGGAAATCGAGGCGATAGGAAGTCGAGCCTGAAAGGAGGAGGTCATGAAAAAGTTACTTGGTCTGACACTGGCGATCCTGCTCTTGGTGACGTTTGTGGCACCCCCGGTCGACGCGGGATGGGATCGCGGTGGGCATGGCCGATCGGAAAAGGGCTCCCGCCAGGAATACCGCGGGAATGTCGGCTGTCCAGCTTGCGGGTTCCTGGGTGGACTCATCCTAGGTGGCGCGCTGGTTGGGGTGCTGGCCGCCCCGGCGTTCGGCCCGCCGCCGGTCTACGCCCCTCCGCCGCCGATCTGCCACACTCGGCCGGGTTACTGGACGCAGGTCCCGTATGCCAGCTCGGGTGAATTCACCACCTATCGGAACGTTTGGGTGGCACCGCAGACGGTCTGTCAATGAGCACGGAGAGGCCGACGACCGGTGAAAGGCGGAGGCACATGAAACGCATAGGACTGTTGTTTGCGGTTGTACTCTTCGCCGCTTCGATGCTGTCCGGTTGTGTCATCGTTCCGTTGGGTGGGTGGCACGGGCGAGGATGGGATCATCCGCATTCGTCGCCCCATCCGTACTATTATCGCGGGCGGTAGTGCCCGCGCCCCGATGTGCGGCGGGGAACGGGCGCCCCATCGCGGGACGACGCCGGAGTCGGCGCGAGGTTGGCTCGACGCTGAAGGCACGGGGTTCTGTCGCCGGCACATTGCGCGCGACCCGGCCGAATGCGCTTGACACTCGCACTGCCCAATTCATATACTCCCGCCTCAATGAAGGGGGAGTAGATCGCCCCGCGGCTTGAAGAGGTCGTCAGCACGGTCGTCTATACGGCGGCCCGGCCTCTTCGAGAGGGATAAGACCCTCGGATCGAGACCCTTCGTGGTTCATCGCCACGAAGGGTCTTTTTATTTGGTGCGCCTGCCCTGAAAGGCGTCGTGAACATGGACTGTCCGCGATGCGGCGTTTCGCTTCACGAACGGACCCGCGTCGGTGTCGTCGTGGACATCTGTGACCGCTGCCGCGGGATCTGGCTGGACCGGGGGGAAATCGAGAAGATCGTCGCCGCTCTCCATGCGCACCAACGGGAAAAGGCGTCCGCGCGGCAGGAGCGGGCGGAACACGACGAAGCGCGGAGCGACCCCGACCGCCTGCGGCAGAGCGCGTGGAGCCGGCTGATGCAATTATTCGACTGAGGAGGTAGCGATGCGATGTCCGCGTTGTTCCGCTCCTCTGACGCAAGTACGCCGGGCGGGAATTGCGATCGACATCTGTCCGGGTTGCCGCGGCGTGTGGCTTGACCGGGGCGAGTTGGCACGGATTGCGACCCGCCTTTGGCAACTGCAGCACGAGTGGATCCCGAACGACGAGATCTCGGAACCGGCCATTCGGTGGGGACACCCGCCCCGGTATCCGCGTCGGTATCTCCGACGGCGACGCAGGGGAGCCGACGCCCAGCGCTGACGAGGGTGCCCGGGATCTCCCGGCGCGCCAACGGCACGCAGGCCATGCCGGCATGACCATGGTCCTCGGGGCGTGGTGCGTCGGGGGCCGATTGTGCATCCATCAGAAGGGAACAGAAGGAGGGCGCATGATTGACCTGGGCTGGCTCGGACAGATCGAATTCACGTGGGCATTCTTGTCGGCCGTCATGAGTATCGTCCTGATCGACCTCGTCTTGGCGGGAGACAACGCCGTGGTGATCGCCATGGCGGTCAAGCATCTCCCCGCGCGCCAGCGCCTCTGGGGGATCGCGCTTGGGGCCGGCGGCGCGGTCGTCATCCGTGTGCTTTGCACCTTCGCGGTTGCGCAGCTTCTGGTGATGCCGTACGTCAAACTGATCGGCGGGGCGGTGATCCTCTGGATCGCGGTCAAGCTGCTGACGCAGGGGGCGGCGGAGGAGCCGCACGCCCACAAGGAGGCTGCCGGCCTCTGGCAGGCGCTTTGGATCATCGTGGTGGCGGACCTCAGCATGGGGATCGACAATATGCTGGCCGTCGGCGCCGCCAGCCATGGCAGCCTGTTCCTGCTGCTCTTCGGGTTGGGGCTCTCGATTCCCTTCGTCGTCTTCATGAGCAACATGCTGTCCAAGCTGATGGACCGCTACCCGATCATCCTGTGGATCGGGGCGGGGATTCTCGGCAAGGTCGGGGGGCAGATGATGATCACCGACCCCTGGATTCAGGGGCTCTTCCCCGCACCGGCCTGGATGGTCTACGGCATCGAGGCGATCGGGATTGCTTTCGTCTGCGGCCTGGCCAAGTTTCTGCTGTGGAAGCGTCAATCCGCCGGCAGTCTCTTCGCCGCGCCCGCTGCGAGCCAGCCAGAGGCCTGAGGGCTATTCTTGCCGTTCGAAGTCATCGGCGGCCGCGGTGCCGGGCACGAGGCGCCGCGGCCGCACTGCCCTGCCTGGCGGCATGGCGGGCGGGCGTGATCGCGATCCGATAGCCGGGCTGACCATGCCCACATCGCACGTCGTTTCTCCCATCGCCGGACACATATCCGGCACCCCGACCATCTCGCCAATACTCCGACACGGCTCGCGCTGAGCGAAAAGTCTGGCCGGCCAGCGTTGCCGCACCTTGCCCTTGACAAAACCGACAGGCCGGATGACTGTAGCTTCCAGTTGCCGAGCCGAGCACCCGACCGCGGTCACGGCGGCAGTGTCCCACGACGGGGGTCTTCCGTCACGCGTCCGGATCGGGGCGGTCCGGCCCCCAGCGAGGTCGATCATGCCAAAGCGTCCACCGGATAACCCGGAAAGCTCGTTCCGCGTGTCCCGACGTACCTTCCTCAAGACTGTCGGAGTCGGTGCGGCTGCCACTGGGCTGGTTGCGCAGGGCGCGCGCCCGGCCGAGGCCGCCATCCTGGGGCCCGATGCCGCCCCGGTCACGTTCCGGGTCAACGGCGTGATGCAGACCGTGACCGTCGAGCCCCGGGTCACGCTGCTGCGTGCCCTCCGGAACCATCTCGGCCTCACCGGGGCCAAAGAGGTCTGCGAGCGGGGGGCGTGCGGCGGCTGCACCGTGCTCTTCGACGGCGAGCCGGTCTGCGCCTGCCTGATGCTCGTGGTGGATGCGGTCGGTCATGAGATCACGACGGTGGAAGGTCTGGGCACCCCGGAAAAGCTGAGTCCGGTCCAGACGGCCTTCGCGGAGTGCGACGCCTTCCAGTGCGGGTTCTGCACGCCGGGTTTCGTGGTGGCCTCCACGGCCCTCCTTCAGAAGCAGCCGAATCCCAGCCTGGTCGAGATCAAGGCCGGGCTCTCCGGGAATCTGTGCCGATGCGGCACCTACTCCCGGATCTTCGAGGCCGTCCAGAAGGCGGCCGGACGGAAGGGGTGAGCCATGGCGACCCAAGATACGTCCGGCGCCAATACGTTCCAGATCAAGGTCGGACCCGCCGAGAACCCGGTGATGCTGGAGGTCCACACGGCCCCTGGCGACCTGAAACCGTGGGACCTCGACTCCCGCCTTCGCTCCGTGAAGGGTCGACATCCCCGACTGGAAGCTCCACTGAAGGTGACCGGTCGGGCCCAGTACACCTATGATATCCAGCTCCCGGGAATGCTCTGGGCCAAGATGGTCCGGGCGCCGATCCCCGCCGGCAAGATCCTCCGGATCGACACGAGCACGGCCGAGCGGCTTCCCGGCGTGAAGGCGGTCTGGACGGCGGATGCCAAGCTGGTCCGCTTCGCGGGCCAGGACATCGCGGCCGTCGCGGCCGTCTCGCAGGAGATCGCGGAGGACGCGGCGCGGCTGGTGGAGGTGCAGTACGAGGCGACGCCGTTCGTCACGGACCTCGAAGAAGCGATGACCGCGAAGGCTCCCCTCGTCTACGCGGAGGGACCGTCCCCCGCGCCGCCGAATGCTCCGCGGAAGGGGAACGTCATCGGGCCGCTCCCGCCGGCGACCGCCGGCGGTGCGCGCGGGGGAACCCGGGGGGATGTCGAAAAGGGTTTCGCCGAGGCCGCGGCGATCCACGGGGCCACCTACCGCCTTGCCGTGCATACGCATGCCGTTCTCGAGACGCACGGGGTCGTCGCGCACTGGGAGGGGGACCGGCTGACGGTCTATGCCTCCACGCAGGGCGTCTTCATGGTCCGCGCCGCCCTGGCCGAGGCCTTCGGCCTCGACCGGAAGAAGGTGCGGGTGATCTCGGAGCACATGGGCGGCGGCTTCGGGAGCAAGCTCTATCCCTCGGCCGTCGGGAGCGCCTTCGCCCTCGTTGCCTGCCGGCTCGCCCGTCAGGCGGGCGCGCCCGTGAAGCTCATGCTCGACCGTCGCGAGGAGCAGGTCTGCACCGGCAACGGTCCGGGGGCCCTGATGACGGTGCGGCTCGGCGCCAAGACGGATGGGACGCTCACGGCCATCCACTTCCGCTCCTACACCGAGGGCGGAATCGGCCAGAGCGCCCGGACCGGCGGGCCGGCGGGGAGCATGTACCCGCAGTGCCCGAACGTGAAACTGGAGGAGCACGACGTCTTCACGAACGCGGGCCCGACCTGCGCCCTTCGGGCTCCCGGCCACCCGCAGGGGGCGTTCGGCCTCGAGTGCGCCATGGACGAACTGGCCCATCGCCTGGGTATGGACCCGCTGGAATTCCGGCGCAAGAACGATACGCATCCGTTCCGGCGGACGTACTACGACGTCGGCGCGAAGGCCATCGGCTGGGAGCGCCGGAACAGCGTGGCGGGGGAAACGGCCGGCCCCAAGAAGCGCGGGATCGGGATGGCCCACGGCAACTGGTACGTCCTGGTCCGGGAGGCCGTCGCGGTGGAGGTCCGCGTGCACCTGGACGGCAGCGTGGAGCTTTTCCACGGCGCCCAGGACATCGGCACGGGAATCCGGACAGTGCTGGCCGCCATCGCGGCCGAAGAGTTGGGCCTCCGACCGGCCGACATCACGGTCCATGTCGGCGACACACGTTTCCCGCCGGGGCCGACCTCGGGCGGGAGTGTGACCACGAACTCCTCGGGGCCTGCCGCGCGGCTGGCCGCACACGACGCCCGGATGCGGATCGCAGCCCTGGCTGCCCCGCTCCTGCAGGCGAAATCGGAGGAGCTGGAATTCGCAGAGGGAAATATCATGGTCGCCGCCGACCCGGCGCGGAAGATCTCGTTCCGCGAGGCGGCGCGGAAGATGCCGGGCGAGGTCATCGGTTGCCTCGCCGACCGCAAGAAGCAGTTCGAGACCGTCCGCCAGGATCTCGCCGCCACGCAGTTCGCGGAGGTCGAGGTGGATGTGGAGACCGGCGTGATCCGCGTCCTCAAGATGGTGGGCGTGCACAACTGCGGGACCCCGATCAACCCGCTCACGGCGGAGAACCAGCTCATCGGCGCCCAGATCCAGGGCGCCTCGTGGGCCCTGTTCGAGCACCGGACCCTCGACCGGAACGTGGGCACGATGGTGAACCCCAACCTCGAGGCCTACAAGCTCCTGGGCCCGGCGGACATGTTCGAGGCGGTGCCGATCCTGACGGAGGGGGCGAATGCGGGGAACAACACCTCCGCGACGGGCATCGCCGAGCCGGTCTTCGTACCCACCCTGGCCGCCATCGCCAACGCCGTCTTCAATGCCACGGGGCTCCGCCTCCGCGAACTCCCGATGACGCCGGACCGGGTGCTGGCCGCCCTGGCGGAAGCCAAGAAGGGGGGCAAGCCATGAACCGGTTCGAATTCGCGCGGGCCACGAGTGTCGCCGAGGCCCTGAGCCTGGTCGCGGAAAAGCCGAGCAGCGTCTGGAAGGCCGGCGGGATCGACCTGCTCGACCATCTGAAAGAGCATCTGATCGAGCCGTCTCGGCTGGTGGATCTGAAGTCGGTTCCGGGACTGGAGGGCATCCACAGCGAGCCGGATGGGAGCCTCCGGATCGGACCGCTCGCCACCATGGCCCGCATCGGTGCTCATCCCGGTATCCGCAGCACGCACGCCGGCCTGGCCCAGGCCTGCGGCGAGGCCGCCTCCCCGCAGATCCGGAACGTGGCGACGATCGGCGGCAATCTCCTCCAACGACCGCGCTGCTGGTACTACCGGCTCGCGTCGTACCACTGCCTCAAGAAGGGCGGCGACACCTGTTTTGCGGTCGGAGGGGAGAACCGGTACCACACGATCTTCGCCGACGGGGCGTGCAATGTCCCCCACCCCTCGAATGCCGCCATGGCGCTCACAGCGCTCGGGGCAGCGCTCGCGTTTCAGAGCCCCCGCGGAACGCGCACGGTCCCGGCTGACCAATTCTTCACGATTCCGGGGAAGGACCCCCGGCGGGAGAACGCCAAGGAGCCCGACGAGATCCTCACGGCGATCCAGGTGCCGGCGGCCCAGGGGGTACGCTCCGTCTACGCCAGCGTCAAGGAGAAGGCCGCGTTCGACTGGCCGTTGGTCTCGAACGCCGTGGCCCTTCGGGTGGATGGGGGAATCGTTCGCGAGGCCCGGATCATGCTGGGCGCGGTGGCGCCGGTGCCGCTCCGGGCCGCGGTCGCCGAGCAGACGATCATCGGCAGGCGGCTGGATGATGCCACGAGCGAGGCCGCGGCGAATGCGGCCGTGGCCGGGACCCAGCCGCTCTCGGACAACGGATACAAGGTCGAGCTGCTCCGGATCCTGCTGCGCCGGACGCTGCGGTCGCTGGCATGAGGTGAGGGATGAACGAGAACAACGCGCCTGTCTGCACGCGTCTCCGAAGCCGGGGTTTCTACCAGGCCGAGCCCGAGGAAGCGGAGCACTTCGAGTTCTCGCCCGAGAACGCATGCTGGTGTAGCCAAACGGTGACCATCCTCGGCCCCGACGACGTCCTCTGCTCCCTCGAGATGTGCCAGCCCGGCCGAACCTGTTTCGAGGCGCGGTAGGCGCCGCAGAGGCCCAGGCCCCGGCCCGGCCGCCTCGCAGAGGCAGAATCCTTCCACCCCTTTTGCTACGCACCGCACCGTACGCATAACCCCAACAGCCGGCGTCCCACATGCCCGCTGGTCCGCGGTATGCCTTGCTAAGTATGTATCCGTGAGATACAATCCATACCAATACTGGAACTCAGGAGGTGGCTATGAAGGCGGTAGTGGCAGAACGAGGCCAGGTCACGATCCCGAAACGGCTGCGGGAGCGGTTGGGTATCCGTCCCGGAACGGTCCTCGAATTCCGGGAAGAGGCCGACAAACTCATCGCCGAAAAGGCGGAAACGGCGGGCGCCCTGGATCGCTGGTATGGTAGCCTCGGACAGCGGCGGCGCACGGACGACATCCTCCGGGCTCTGCGGGGGGAGCCGTGATCACGGCCATCGATTCCAGCATCATCATCGACGTCCTCGAGCCCGATCCGGAGCACGGCCCTGACTCCCGGGAAGCTCTCCGACGCTGCCTGCGCGAAGGATCGATGACGGCGTGCGATGTGGTATGGGCCGAGGTCGCCACCGCCTTCGGTCACGACCAGGCACGCGCCGTCGAGGCACTCCGCGAGATCGGGATCGGTTATTCGCCTATGACCGAGGAGGCGGCGCTCCGTGCCGCCGCGTGCTGGCACCGGTTCCGAAAACGCTCAGGCGGTAAGGAGCGCATCGTGGCCGACTTCCTGGTCGGCGGCCACGCCCTCGTCCAGGCGGACCGACTCCTGACGCGGGACCGGGGCTTCTATCGGGACTACTTCAAACCGCTCAAGCTGGTCCTGCCTTGACCTGGAGGGAGCGAAACCACTCCCCGCTGGTGCATCGTCGACCCACCCTCACCGCGCCGGGGAAGAAAGGGCCGCATGGAACGGCGGACGTTGCTCAAAGGCATAGGGGCGGGCTGTGTGACGTTGGCAGCCGGGGGCGTGCGCGTGCCCAAGGAGAGCGAGGCGCAAGACGCCAACCCGCTGGCGGGCGTGGCCGTCGTGGATGCTCACGCCCATCCTGATGCATTCTTCGGGAGCCGGCGGAACGACCGGACCTCGACCCTCGAGAGCATCGTCGCGCTTGGGATGGCGGCCAGCAGCTTCTCGGCGATAGGGGACAGGCAGGAGCGACAGCGGGGACCCTGGCAAGCCGAGAGCCTGCATGCCGTGCGGCTGCAGTTGGATGTGGTCCGAGATTTGGCCACGACGGGGAAGGTGCGTCTGATCCGCAGCGCGGCGGAGATCGCGGTTCCGGTGCCGGGGACGCCCCCAGGAGCGATCCTTGCGCTGGAGGGGGCCCATCCCGTCGGCGAGGATCCCGATAAAGTGGACGCCTTGCATTCGCAGGGGGTGCGGATGATCACGGTGATGCACTACGCGATGAGCGACCTCGGGGACTGCATGACCTGCCGCGTTTATCATAACGGCCTGTCGCCTGCGGGGCGGAAGGTCGTCGAGCGCATGCAGCGACTGGGTGTCCTGGTGGACGTGGCGCACGCCGATTCCCGGACCCTGCGCCAGACCGTGGACGTGATGGATCGGCCCGTGGTGGATTCCCACGTCAGCGCATGTCCGTCGGCGGACGACGGCAACTGTGGACGCCTACGGACCTGGGGCGACATGGAGCACGTCGCGAAGAAGGGGGGAGTCATCTGCACCTGGCCGTTGGCGTACACCCGGCCGAACGCCAAGCGCGAGACCTTCCGCGACTGGGCGCTGGAACTCCTGGAGATGAAGCGCCGATTGGGCGTGGCCCACGTGGGCATCGGGACGGACGGCGGCGGGAGTCTCCCGGCGCTCATTCAGGGGTACCGAGACGTCCGGGATCTGGCGATTCTCGCGCGAGCCATGCGGGAGGTCGGGTTCTCAGCAGAAGAGGTCACCGCCGTCTTCGGCGGCAACTTCCGCCGCGTGTTCGAGCAGGCAGTGGGGTGAACCAGGAACACGGAGTGCGTCCGAGAAGAGACCTCCTTCGGACGTAAGGCGCCGCTCGAGGACTTCCCGTCTCCACACCCGCATGGCGTCACCCCCAGGAATGTGCGGCGCCGCGCTGTTCTTCAGCTGTCTTGGCGGGACCGTTTCTCTCGTCGTTGCCGAGCGCGGACGCCGCACGCTCCGCCGCCTGCTCGTCTCACCCTTGCACCCGGTGGCATACTTCCCCGGCCTCGCCCTGTCCGTGATCGCATTCGGCAAGGCGGTGATCGTCTACACGCTCGCCTACGCGATGGGCGCGTGCTATCACGGCCGCACAGGCACGACGATCCTGCTCACGACGCATCATCTGGACGAGGCCGAGCATCTCTGCTCGCATATCGAGATCATGAAGAACGGCCGGATCGCCAAGGAGGGCACGGTCGCCGCACTGCTCACGGTGGTGCCTGCCCAGGCCATCGCGCTGGTCGAGACCGCTAACGAAGACGCCGTGCGCCGCCGGGCGGGAGAGCTCGGGTGGGGCATTCGCCACTATGCCGGCAAGATCGGCTGCCTGCTGCCCCAGCAAGTGTCGCTCAGGGCAGTGGTGGACGCGCTCCAGGACATCGACGTATCGTCGGTCAGCGTCCAGCGCGTATCGTTGGAACACGCCTATCTAGAAGTCGTCCAGTTAGAGAAGCAGCTTCTCTGAGTGCGCGGCGGCACAACCCCGCGATCGCGACGCGCTTCCCCAGCCGCGATCTCCACCAGGCAGGTTCAGGCCGCTCGCTCACCGAAGAAACCGGTGGGCGTCTTCAGGACCGAAAATGCGACACTGGCCGCGCCGACCGGACAGGCGGGAGCGGTTGCGGGCGAGCAGGCGGTACGCGACGTCCCGGAAAGTACGGGGGATGACGGAAAGCGCGGCAAGGATGCACCAGGGAAACCCGAGATGCGCAAACACGTGCAGGACGGCATCGGAGTGCGTGCGGAGGACGGCGTCGGCGATGACGGCAATGCTGTCCAAGGTTTCCGGTTGGATGCGGAAGGGCGCCAGGAGCCGCCGGGCCGCGTCGGATTGACGGGGAGCGAGGCGAAAGACGTCCCGCGCGTCATGGTGGACGACGAACGCGACCCAGGCAGAGCACAGCACACAGTCTCCGTCGAAAAGGATCACCGCTCGGTGTCGGGTCGGCTCGATCATGGCGCGCCGGCCCTGCGCGTCCGCTGACGATACGGCGGTTCGTCTCGGGTTATGCCCGGTCAACGGTGAGCCGACCGACATATTTCACCCACTCCGATCCGTAATGACCTTCGGCCACCACCCGAACCGGAAAACCGTGCTGGCGGGGAAGCGCCGTTCCGTTGACATGGGTGGCGAGAAACACTTTGCCGGACAGGACATCGTCCAGGGCAAAACGTGCGGTCTGTCCGTTCGTTCCCGCGATCGTGACCTGGGTTGCCGTTGGGTCGACCTCCGCCTGCCGGAGGAGCGTCGCGATGGAAAACCCCTTCCAGCGCCCGTGATTGGCAAATACCCCCGGACAGATCAAGAGGACCTCCCGCTCGATCGTGGGGAGCGCGGTCATCTCGGCGTAGGTGAGCCTTGCGGGCCGTCTCACCAGGCCGGCGATCTCCAGACGCCAGGTGGCGAGATCCACGACCCGGTCGGTTGGCCCCATCGTGCCAAACTTGTCCAGCGGCGTGATCTCCAGATCGGTCGCGTCGAGGTCGGCCGGGTTCTCGTGGATCAGGCTCTCCCGAGTTGTCGCTCTGGTCAGCACCTTCCGGCTCGCGGCCCACGCCCGCCGCGCCACGGCGCCGAGGGGGCCGAGAAGCGTGCTTGCACCGAGCGCGCCGACGATCAGGTTCGCGAAATCCCGCCTCGTATACATGGGACCGCTCCTTTCTCTGGCGAAGAAGCTATCGTCCGAGCGAGCCGAATGGGGTGGCTGCGCCACCCGGCCGACTTCGAGGGCGCGCGCCGAATTGGGACGACCGGCCGCCGGTTCTCAAGGGGTCGCGGTCGGGGCGGAGGGTGCCGCGCAACGGATCCCGGTTCCACCGAGGCCGCAATACCCCCCGGGATTCTTGGCGAGATACTGTTGGTGGTCCTCCTCGGCATAATAGAACTCCGGGGCCGCGCGGACTTCCGTGGTGATGCGGCCGAGACCGGCCCGGCTCAGCGCTCTCTGGAACGTGTCGCGGGAAGCCAAGGCGGCCGCATGTTGTTCCCCGCGGCACCAGTAGATCGCCGAGCGATACTGCGTCCCCGTGTCGTTCCCCTGGCGCATGCCCTGCGTTGGATCGTGGCTCTCCCAGAAAAGCCGCAACAACTCCTCGTACGAGATGGCAAGCGGCTCGAAGGCCACGCGCACGACCTCCGCGTGGCCCGTCTGGCCGCTACACACCTCCCNGTAGGTGGGGTTCGGGGTGTGGCCCCCGGCGTATCCGACTGTTGTCGAGTACACGCCTGCCCGCTTTCAGAAGATCCGCTCNGCTCCCCAGAAGCAGCCCATGCCAAACATGGCCAACTCGACCCCCGCGGGGAAAGGCGGTTCGAGGCGATTCCCGTTCACAAAGTGGGTGGCGGGGACAATCATCCGGGAGGNGCGGCCCGGCAACGCTTCTTGCGGGGACGGCAATGACGTGTTGTTCGTGAACACTCCCATGGCTCGCTCCTCGTCCTCGTGTCTGCAGCCACTGTACACCGTTAAGATGCGAGACGCCGCGATTTCGATGCGCGGAAATGGTCGAGCGTCTCCCGGCAGGCAGACCGGGACGCCCCGGGAACGGGTGTCGTTCCCCCGGAGGCTCGGTCCATGGACCAACGCCCAGGAGACGGTGATCGGGTTCGGCGTGGACGAATCGGACCAACGCGTTCCGGCATCTTATGGTTACAGGGCACTCAGAAAGAGGCCCGACTCCATAGCGGCCCCCTCACGCTCNATCGGCTCCGCGGAAGGGTCGTGCTGTTTGGATTCTGGACCTACGGCTGAATCGGCTGCCAGAACGTGGTCCCGCAGTTGCGGGCCTGGTACGAGCGGTACGAGTCGACGGGATTTATCATCGTCGGCGTGCATACGCCGGAATTTCCCTGGGAGCGGAGCTGGGAACGCGTTATCGAGGCGACGCGGAAGCTTGGGATTCGCTACCCGTTGTTCAGGATAACGAGTCCGATGCCTGGCGGGGCTACGGCATTCGGGGATGGCCGGCCACGCGGCTGATCGACCATCGCGGGATTCTCCGATATCGCCATGTCGGCGAGGGCGCGAATGTGGAAGCCGAGGCAACGATTCAGCGCCTTCTGAAAGAGAATCGCTGATGGCGCCGGAACCACGGCGTGCCTCAAGCGCCGTCGACGTGGCGCCATCCGACCGGCGCACCGTCCCGAGCGACCCCCCGGGCGTTGGGGGCAGCGTGACCCGTTGGCCCGCGCCGCGCAGGGTCCGCCCGACAACCCCTCCGGCCCGGACAGGCCGGGGTTCGGTGGCGAACATCCCGCCCGGCAACACGCCCGAACCCCCGCGCCCCGCGGGTCTCGCTGTTGACAGTCATAGAGGGGCGGCGTAGAGTTCTTCACGACGGCTCCGGCCATCCAGCGTTCTTTGACTGGGCCGCTCCCCATCTTCCTCGATGCGAAAACCGGGGCGAATCAATGACCGGGTTTCCCTCTGAGGGTGTCGTGGCGAGAGCCCCGCTTCTTCAACGATGTCCGCCTGTTCGCTTCACGGAGTCAGGACTCCAAAAGGAGGGCGTATGGGTCGCATCTGGCGTCTCGGTCTCGTGGCTTTGGCTTTCACAGCGGTCGGCTGCGCGCATTCGATCACGATCACGCCGGATATCGGATCGATCAGCGCCAGCGGCATCCAAAGAATTGACAAGAACGTCGGCTATTATATCTCAGCGGAAGATCTTGCCCGACAAGTGGTGACTGCGGGTGGGGGCGGGGACAAGGTCAAGTACTTTCCCTACAAGGACTCAGAACCGGCCTTCAAGCAAGTGCTCTCCAACATTTTCAGAGAGGTATACGTTTTGAAGGCCCCGAGTGACACGGAGTTCATCGCTTCGAAGAACATCTCCTACATCTTCACACCCGTGATTACCACAGACTCTTCCTCGCGGAGCAGTTGGATTTGGCCGCCCAGTGATTTCACGGTCACGCTCAACTGCAAGGCTACCGATGGCGCGGGCGCGGTCGTGTGGGAAGCGAAAGTGACGGGCGAGGCGCACATGCGGCTTCCTGACGTGCAACGCGATCGCAATCTTGCCGGGAAAGAAGCCGTCAAGAAAGCGTTGTCCGAACTTCAAGGGAAGATCCTCAGCGCTGGTGCCTTTCGCTGAGACCATCACCGGGGGCCTGCGGATGGCGTGACGTCACGGGGAAGGTTTGTGTCTGCGTTAACCCCGATCCGAGGATCGGCCTCTCGCCAAGGTCACGCAACGCCGGCGTTGGGGAACCGGAACGCCAAGACTGGTGCAGGCGATCGAAGCGGGAGGGGCTTCCGAGGCGGACAGCGCCGCGCGAAAACCTCGACCCCCTAGTGTCCTTGGCGTCTTGGCGAGAGACCGGATGTTTTCGGATCGGAACCGTTTTGCGTGATCGAATCGCTCGCGCCACTCCGGAAGCAACCCTTTGACAGGGAGGGCGTCATCTTGATAGCGCACAAGGCGACCCGGCCCCCGTCATTCGTCCCGGCCATGCACGCAGTACTCGCCATCGGCTTGATCGTCGCTCTTTTCGTCGGAGTGGCCCGGTCCGCCTCGGAGCAGGACTCCTTCAAGGCGCACAAGTCGAAGGCACTCGAACTGCGGGCCTCGCTCCTGCCCCAAGCGGCGCCCCAGGTCCGGGCGAAGATCGGCGCTTCGGCACATGCGCTGAAGGGGTATCTCGCCCGCTGCGGGAAGGCCTGCGACCTGTTGTCCTTCTCGACACGGGATCTGGATTCCCGCTTCGGCAAGCTGACGACGAACCAGCGGGACCTCTTGCTGGCTCTCGTCTTCGGCGAGGCGCTGAGCGACATGGCGCAGAGGGATCAGCTCAACCTTCAGAATGCGATGCAGAAGCAGGCGCAGTATATGCAGCTCATCTCCAACATCATGAAGACGCAACACGACACGCTCAAGGCCATCATCCAGAATCTGCGCGGCTGAAGAATTGTCGTCGTGCACCCGCGACGTGCCAAGTTGCGCTCCAGTGATTACGGTATGGTGGGCGAAACCGGGTTGATCCGCCGGCTTGGCGTCTTGATCCCAGGGCCGAGAGGGGCGCCCTCTTACCGCCCTCGCTGGACTCTGCGCCCCGAAGCCCCCCGTGCGCCTCGTTCTTGGCGGCCGTGGGGAAGGCGGCGTCGAGTCGCGTCCGACGATGCTGACCATTCGGGCATTCGGCGGGGCTGCGGCGTTTCCATTTTCCGGGCCGGCGAGCTCGGCTGGGCCATCCGCCACTATGCCGGCAAGATCGGCTGCCGGCTACCCCAGCGAGTGTCGCTCAGGGCGGCGGTGGATGCGCTCCAGGACATCAACGTGTCGTCGGTCAGCGTCCAGCGCGTATCCATGGAGCACGCCAATCTGGAAGTCGTCCAGTCTGCCGCGTAGCGTCTCTGCGGCCAACGCAAAGCAGCGTCGCCCCCGTCAAGCTCGTCGCGTCCTGAGCAGGGGTATCATCCAGCCCACCACGAAACCACCGGCCGATTCCTTCACCGCATTGCCGCCTAACCGAGTCTTGCTAAATGCGGCAACTTCGGATATCGAATATCGGGGAAAGCAATATCGACTGGTCTGGTGCCAGCAGGATGCGTCGCCTTTGCTTGGAGTGATCAACTGTTTTCGGAGGTAGGGCGTATGAAGGCTCCTCGGAAAAAGAACGCGTTTCCCGACACCAAGGTGCTGACGCGCATCCGGGAAACATTGTCTGATCCGAACTACCAGGGCGGAAACCTCGCCCTCCCGCAATCCGCCAGTGGGCCGGATCGGGCGAAATATCAGATCTGCCAGCTTATTGCGAGGTATCAGCGGGAGCACGGTCTGTTGCAGAAGGACATTGCACGACAGCTTGGCATAGACGAATCGCGGATCAGCGACATTCTGCGGGGTCGCATCGAAGGCTTCACCCTGGATCGGCTGATCGGGTATGCCGAAAAGCTGCACCCTGGTCTCCGCGTGCAGGTCATCGCGGCCTAGCGGGCTGTTGAAAAAGGCCCATCTGCCGGGACCCATCCTCTGGACGGGTGCCCCCCGCACTCGCGCGGCGCTGCGACGTACGCGCTAAATACGCCTCACACCGGGCACCCATTCTGATGGGTGGCCATCCTGCGGACGGGTACCCGACGCTCCGTCCCGAGCGCAGCCGAGGGACGTCTGGACCTTTTTGAGCAGCCTGAGGGGAGGCGAGTTTCTCGACATCCTGCTAGACCGAATACGGCAACTGGCGGGGCTGAGCAAAAGCTTCGGGACGTCCCGCGAATACGCTGATGCAGAACACGATCCGAAGTGGCACGTTCTTGGATTGATAGCGCTTTGGAACCAACGTTTCCCATGACATGCGTTGCATCCTAGGACTCCTGGTTACGACCGGAGAGTCTGATGCCGGTGAGAGGGGAAGAGAGCAGGTGGTCATGGGACGCAACGTCCCCTCTGATGGGACGTCCCCTCGTACGATAGGGCGCACCTCTGACGAAGCCGCAAGTGTGGGCAAGATATTGCGGCAGAGGGGCCTGAGCGCAAGCCCGCGAGTGAGGCTTTCTCTTGACGTCAAGCGACGCCCCCGGTACTGTGCTATCCATTCTTCCTTTGCTCCGGATACGTGACTGTCAGGCCCTCCAGAAGGAGATCACCGATGCGCAAGAAGACCACGGTGCCCCGGGTGGGTACCCGCAATCACGCACCGACCAGCCGGCGCGCACACGAGTTCCAGGTGGTCGTGGAACAAGACGAGGCCGGATTCTTTGTGGCGGAGTGTCCCGCCCTGAAGGCCTGCTATACACAGGGTCGAACCTATGAAGAAGCCATCAGAAATATTCGCGACGTCATCGCACTCTGCGTCGCCGACCTGAAGGCACGAGGGGCTGAAATCCCGCGCCAGGCAGAGATCATTGGAGTCAAGCGCATCGAGGTTGCGGCGTGACGCCAGCGGGCCTCCCCATGGTCAGGCCCCGCGAGCTCATTCGTGCGCTGGAACGTATGGGCTTTCGCCTGTTGCGGAAATCCAAAGGGAGCCATTGGCAGTTCGAGCACCCTGACGGGCGTCGGACGACCGTTCCCGTCCATAGAGGGCGCGATGTTGGACCCGGTCTGCTCCGGAAGATTCTGCGGGACATCGAGCTGGATTGGGCGGGACTCCAAAGATGGCTCTAATTAGCCTGCCTGTCATACGTAATTGTCAAGACACCTTCCGATGAACGCAGGAGCCTGGCGTCGAGCCCTGCATGCCAGGCGTCTCCTGGGTTCGAGAACCCCCCCGCCGCCAGGACCCCACAAGACCTGCTACGGAGAGGGTTCTTTGTCGGCAAAGTGCTCTAGAGCCACAGTCCCCCATGGCAAGGTGCTGTGGTATCAACTGGATCACACTGGCCGCATATCCGACGCGGCTCGCATCACGCGAAACGATGGGGGGAGATAGTATGAAGGCCAAGATGCCCGCACTCTTGCTTCTGGCTCTCGTCTTCACGCTTGGAGCGGTAGCGTCGAACGCTCAAGCGCAACCTGCGGCTACCAGCAAGACGATCCTTGTTGTCGACAGGGGAAACATCCAACGGTCAGTTGTCGCGCAATTGGTGCTTCAGCGGATCATCAAGGAACGGGGCTTAGAGCTGCGCTATCGAGTCATTTCTCGGGGGATGCAGGGGACTCCCGCTTCTCCGGAAATCCCCATGCACAACAACCTGCGCTTCTACTCCGCGGTGAATGGCAGTGCGGGAATGGAGTGGGAAAACTCTGAGCCAACCTTGCGGGAGCTTGGCCTCCTGCAAGACTTCACAAAGCACAAGGCGACCGTTTTGAGCAGAAAGGACCTCGAGGAGGCGGCTTTGGTCATATCGCTGGATACGCCGACCGTGTCGGACCCAATCTACGGAATCGAGGCTCAATTCAAGGAATTCAGAGGCAAGGTAATGCTCTTCACCGAGCTGGTCGGCTCGGGAGTCGGCATTGCGGATGGGTATGGATCATCGGATCCGAATAGGCACCGCCAGCTGATTCTCGATGTCGAGCGGATCGCTCGCCAAGGTTTTGATGAATTGATGCGTCGATTGAACAGATAGTCGATGGCCACGGAAGACGTTTTATCCTAATGACTCCTGGTTACGAGCAGAGCGTCTGTTGTTGGGGAGAGGGGAGAGGAAACAGGTAGTCATAGGACGCAACCCCATCTCATCCTACATTCAAGAAATGTGGTATCCGGATCGTGACGGTGGGGCAGCTCCTCCAAGTGGTTGGCCGGAAGGCGTAGCGTCTTCGATGGCTGAGCCCGCCGAATCTTCCATCCGGTACGCCATTCGACCCTTTCGAATGTANGCGTTCTCTCTGACGATGAGGATCCAATCCCGCAATCAAGGAGACCGGGAGATGATCAGAGGACGGCGAGCGCGTTTCGTGTTAGGGGCGGGTCTGCTGTGTCTAGCGATGACCTTCGCCATCACACAGATCTCTCGGGCTGCCGAGAAGCCCAGGGACTATCCGAATCGCCCAATCACCATCATCGTGCCGGGGCCCGCGGGGGGAATCTCCGACGTGGGCGTTCGCATCATGGGGGAGAGCCTGAAGAAGCTCTTCGGGCAAGCCATCCTGGCCGAAGACAAGCCAGGCGCAGCCGGGCAGATCGCTTACACGGATTTCAAGAACAACGCCAAGCCGGATGGCTACACGATTGCCCAGGTCAGCAGCCCGCACATCCACGCCATCGTCTTGGACGCAACACGCAAAGCCGCCTTCACCATGAAGGATTTCCTGCCGGTGGCCAACCACGTTCAGGACCCGGGGGCCATCCTGGTCCGGCCCGACAG
>JGI20214J51650_10000949_pt1 | contig 18331 bp, 15 predicted proteins | sample WetSurMetagenome_FD_51650 | JGI IMG/M metagenome (IMG submission 51650) | reverse complement strand
CCCTTTCCGTCCCTCTCCTCCTGGGGATGGGCGTCGACGAGCTCAGCGTCTCGCTTTCGCAGATACCTGACATCCGGGAGATGATAGGGATCATCGACACCTCGATGGCGAGGGATCTGGCCGGTCGGGCCCTCGAGCTCCCGTCGGCATCGGAGGTGCGCTCCCTCGTGAGGACCGCCATCGCCGGGAGGTTCCCGGGGATCCTCATCGACGGCGACGGAGCCGGAGGCTGAGATGCATGCGATAATCCCCGCCGCGGGACTCGGGACGAGACTCAGGCCGCTGACCCACACGACGCCCAAGGCTCTCCTCCCGGTGGCCGGCAAGCCGATAATCGGACACATACTCGACCTGCTGGCGCCGGCCGGCGTCGACAGGATCACCCTGGTCACGGGGCACCTAGGCTCCGAGATCGCCCGCTGGGTGAAGTCCAACTATTCCTTCGAGACCTTCGCAGTCGAGCAGACGAGCCTGGACGGGCTCGCCTCCGCAGTGGCCATGGCGGAGCCGAACACCGACGATGGGCCGACCCTGGTGGTGCTTGCGGACACCCTCTTCACGGCCGATCTCTCGGCCCTGCGCGGTGAGCGCCGCAACATGCTCGCCGTCTCGAGGGTCGACGACCCGTCGCGCTTCGGCGTGGTCGTGGAATCCGGAGGAGCGGTCAGGAAGCTCGTCGAGAAGCCGGCCGAGTTCATCAGCGATCTGGCCATAGTCGGGGTCTACTACTTCACGAACGGCCTGGAGATGATCGGCGCCTGCCGCGAGCTCATGATGTCGGGCACGAGGACCCGGGGGGAGTTCCAGCTCACCGATGCGATGCAGATGATGCTCGGCAGAGGCGCTCCGTTCGGGATGTTCACCGTGAGCGACTGGTTCGACTGCGGCAAGCCGGAGACTCTTCTACAGACCAATGCCGCTCTGCTCGACAGGGCGGGGGGCAACTGCCGGGAGATCGCCGGGAGCACCGTCGTGCCTCCAGTCCATGTAGCGGCCGGTGCCTCGATAGAGGGATGCCTGATTGGCCCGCACGCCTCCATCGGCGCAGGCTGCTCTCTGAAGGGCTGCATCGTCAGGAACTCCATCCTGTCCGAGGGATGCATCCTCGAATCCGCCTTCCTCGACGGGAGCATCCTGGGCAGAGGGGCCTCGATCACGGGCAGGCCTCTCGCGCTCTCCATCGGTGACTCCAGTTCCCTCCTCGTCTGAGATCCCGCTCTGCGTCATAGCCGGGGCGTCGCTCCGCAATGGCGGGGGAACGGGTGTCTACACCCGGAGGCTGATCTCGGGGATGGCCGAGGCCGGCCGCGAAGACGTCCTGGTCGCCCTCCCCTCAGGCATCCACACGCCTTCTGAAGCCCTCGGGGCGAGGACTCCGGGAGGACCAGCCAGGACTGCATTCGAGCTGTCGGGCTTCGGCCGGGCGCTCCGCAGCCTCCACCCCCGCTGCGCACACCTGCCCGCGTTCGCCGGAAGAGTGCCGCGGGAGACCCCCTACGCAGTCACGCTGCACGACCTCGCCTTCCTGGCCCGCCCCGGCTGGTTCCCCGCTCTCAGATCGGCCTATTACAGGCTCCACTTCCCCGGGGTCGCCCGCCGGGCATCCATCGTTGTCGTGGACAGCGATTTCACTGCCCGGGAAGCCGTCCGCCTGCTCGGGATCCCCGCGGAAAGGCTGCGCAGGATCTACCTCTCCACCCCGGTGCCGGAGACCGCGCCGGAGGAGTTCCGCGAGAGCTCGGGTATCCGCGGAGACTTCCTCCTCTGCGCGGCCACGATAGAGCCGCGGAAGAACATCTCCGCTCTGCTCGACGCGTGGGAGACGATGAGGGGGGAGCTCGCGGACATGACCCTCGTCCTCGCAGGAAGGTGGGGCTGGGGCAGCCGCAGGCTCAGATCGAGGCTGTGTGCCACACCCGGGGTGCTCTGGACGGGCGCCCTTTCGCGGCATGCCCTCTGGTCGGCCATGGCGGGAGCCAGGCTGCTGGTTTATCCATCTCTCTACGAGGGGTTCGGGCTTCCGCCTCTGGAGGCCGCCGCCGCGGGCACCCCGTCAGTCATAGGTCCGGCCGAGGCACTGGAGGAGGTGTTCGGCGATGTGGCTGCGGCGAGGTGCGGAGCTGACGCGCCCTCCATTTCGNCAGCCATCCGGGAGGGCCTCGCAAGGGATGAAGCGCCCGAGTCGTTGAAGGAATTCGCCTCCCGCTTCAGCTCGCTGGCCATGGCACAGGCAGCGGTCTCTGCATACGAGGATTGCGCGCGCGGCAGGGGAGCCGTATCCGGATCATGAGGATAGTCCATGTCTACAAGGATTTCTACCCCCCGGTGACGGGCGGCGTGGAACGCTACATCCACGATCTCTGCACAGGTCTCAGAGCATCGGGGCTGGACGCCAGGGCGCTGGTGACGAGGATGGAGCCGGGCACCGCGGCCGCCTGCTCGATCAGGGACGGCATCCCGGTGACCGAGGTCAGATCCCTGGGCAGGATCCTCTCCAATCCTGTCTTCACCGGTCTGGCGAAGGGGATGAGGGACTCGGGCGCCGACCTCTTCCACTTCCATCACCCTCTCCCCGCGGCCGTATTCGCCTGGCGCAGGGCCCGCCTCGACACTCCGTACATCGTGACCTACCACAGCGACATCGTCAGNCAGGCGTTCCTCATGCCGATNCTGGAACCGGGCATCNTCCGCTTCCTGGAAGGGGCGGAGGCAGTCCTGGCCACCTCTCCGGCCTACGTCAGGACTTCGAGCATACTCTCGAGGCTGCACAACGTTCAGGTGCTCCCGCCGGGCGTGGACACCATCCGGTTCAGCCCCGGNACGGCCGCCCCCGNGGGCTATTTCCTCTTCGTGGGCAAGTTCAGGAGGTACAAGGGNCTGGATGTCCTCCTGGAGGCNTGGCGAAGCATGGGCGGGGCGAGGCTCGTGCTCGCCGGAGGAGGCCCTCTGGAGAGCCGGATGAGGCGCCGGGCGGCGGAGCTGGGAATCGACGCGGAGATCAGAGGAGGCGTGTCGGACGATGAGCTGGTCGAGCTCTACAGGGGCGCACAGGCCTTCATACTCCCTTCGACCGCACGCTCGGAGGCGTTCGGCCTCGTGCAGCTCGAGGCCATGGCCTGCGGCACACCTGTGATCTCCACCAACCTTGCGACAGGCGTCCCCTGGGTGAACGAGGACGGAGTCTCCGGCATCGTCGTGCCTCCGGCCGACCCGGGAGCGCTTGCCTCAGCCATCCGCAGGCTGATGGACGACCGGACGCGGGCTCACCTCTCCGAAGGCGCCCTGCGGAGGGCGAGAACTCTCTTCGACTCGCGCGACCACCTGGCCGAGATGGAGGCCCTGTGCCTCCGGGCGGGAGGACATTCTGGAAGCTGATGCGAGCCCGTCAGGCCGGATAGCAGCCCTCACGCTCGTGGCGGTGGCCGTTGGCATCCTGGAAACGATCATCCCCAGACCGCTCCCGTTCATAAAGCCCGGGCTCGCGAACATCGTGACCGTCGTGATCGTCCTCTCGGGCGACGGCTGGTGGACCGCCCTGAGGGTCAACCTCATGAGATGCGTCCTCGTGGCGCTGGTCACAGGCACGCTCGCCACCCCTTCGTTTCTACTGTCGCTCTCGGGAGGGGTCTCCTCGGCACTCGTCATGGCCCTTCTGGCCACGCTCGTCCCGAGGTTCCTGTCCGTGACCGGGCTGTCCGTGGGAGGGAGCGCGGCAAGCCTGGCTTCGCAGATGGCCGTGGCCTCGCTCCTGGTGCCCGGCCTCCCCCTGAGGGCGCTTTTGCCTGCTGCATGCGCATGGGGTATTGTCTCCGGAACGGCGGTCGGGCTCGCAGCGGCTGCGCTCCTGAGAAGGGGTGTGCCTTCGGCCCTGCGGGGCAGGCTTGTTGCCGGAAGGCCCGTGGGATAGATTCGTCACAGTGTGTGGAGGGTAATTGCTTCACAACAGGCCGCCGGGCTTCTGGGTAGCCATGTCGTTGCTGGGCATGGTGGCCGGAACGGCTTTCGGAGAAGCCGTAGCAGCCATTCTGCCGGACACGGCAACGACGCTCCGGTCCTTCTTCGCGGGCAGCCTCGAGCTATCCATGGGCCCGCTCAGGCTCGACCTGATCATCTTCAGGCTGGGTCTGGAGGAGATCGGTCTCAAGGTCAACCTGATGAGCTTCGTCGGCCTTATCGTTGTGGGGTTCCTCTACAGGTGGTTCTGATCCCAACTCTCCTGCGGAGGTAGCAGGTGTTTCGTCCAGGGCCCCTGGAGATAGTGCTGATCGTGGTCGCCCTCCTGCTGCTCTTCGGAGCCAGGAGGATACCGGAGATAGCCCGTTCGATCGGGCAGGCTCTCCGCGAGTTCAAGAAGGGCATCCACGAGGCCTCCTCGTCGGACGAGCCCCCCCGAAGGGATGGCGATTCCTCCTCCGGGGCCAAGGACTCGTGAATGGCGACAGTCAGCTACAGCGCCCGTGAAATCGACTGCAAGATAGTCTTCTGCGGACCAGGTCTGTCCGGGAAGACCACCAATGTGAAGTGGATACATGGCGAGGTCTCGCCCGACGCACGGGGCAAGCTCATCTCGCTTGCGGCCGGTAACGAGAGGACCCTTTTCTTCGACTTCCTGCCCATCGACACAGGGGAGATCAACGGCTTCAAGGTCCGCCTGCACCTCTACAGCGTGCCGGGCCAGGCCATGCATTCGGACTCCAGGAGGCTGATCCTCCAGGGGGTCGACGGCATCGTTTTCGTGGCCGACTCGCAGAGGGACAGGATGGAGGCCAACATCGCAAGCCTCAGGGATCTCAGGGACAACCTCAAGAGCCAGAAGAGGAAGGGCGTGGCCATCGTACTCCAGTGCAACAAGCGCGACCTTCCGGACGTGACCCCCGTGGAAGAGATCTGCAGCTCGCTCGGGCTGACGAAGGTCCCTGTCGTGGAGGCCGTGGCATCGACAGGCATCGGCGTCTTCGAGACGCTTCGCAAGGTGAGCCGCCTGGTTCTCGCCAGGCTGCACCGCCAGTTCGAGAACGCGGGAGGGATGGCCTGATGGATCTTTCCGAGGCGCTGGTCGATCTCCTCCTCGTGAGGCTCGGCAGGGAAGAAGAGCGTCAACGGGTCGTCGAGCTGCTCATCAACGAGCTGAGACTGACGAGGGAGCAGGCCAGGAAGGCCGTCGACAGCACTCCCACGGTTCTGCTGGAAGCAGTCCCCATGGGGCAGGCCAGAGTCATCCAGAACAGGCTCTACCCGTTCGTCGACCTCCTTCCCAGGATGGACTCGGTGCAGGATCAGGAGGAGGAGCCCGGGACCGCGACGCAGACGGCGGAGGAACCCGCAGCGGTCGTGGAGGAGGCTCCGCCGCCCGAAGCTCCCGCACCGGTGGACAGACCACGCGAAGTGCCCCACAGGGCCACCCTGAGCGATGCGGCGGTCCCGTCCCCGGTTCAGCGCACCGACGACAGGGTCGTCGTCACAACCGCCAGCGAGGAGATGCTGTCGATAGAGAGATGCCACGTCTGCGGCCGGACTCCCACGGGAGGGGAGAAGCTCGCGCCCTGCAGGTCGTGCGCCGAGCTCACCTGCCGCGACTGCTTCGACAGGGTTGCGCATGTCTGCCAGAAATGCGCCGCTGACGGGAAGGTCGTGGATACGCCCCTCAGGCGGTCCACGAGGACGTCCTTCTCCAGGTCGGGAGGCGAGGCGGCCGCCCCCGTTCCCGCGGACAGGCGGGCGCTCCCCCTGGGCAGGATCGCAGTGATAGGCGGAATCGTGCTCGTGGCCGCCCTGGCTGTTGTCTTCCTCGTATTCGATCCCTTCGGCGTCCTCCGGGGCGGAGGCGGCGATGTCGCCGCCGGGCCGGACTCGACGCTGGTCTCGATCGCGGACACCTCCGCGGTCGACTCCGTGCCGGCGCCGGACTCCGTTCTCGTGGACTCGATGCTCCTGTCGGGAGTGTGCGACTCGGTCGGACTCGCCTCCCTGCCGCTGCCTCCGGGCGTGCCTCTGGAGCCCGTGCCCGGGCTGATACCTTTCGACACCGAGGGGATGCCCGGGGAGCTCGTCGCTCTGCCCCGCGAAGGCCTGGCCCTGCAGCTCGGCATCAGCCTCATAGCGGCGTCCGTGCCCGTCTCCATAGACCGCTACAGCCTCTTCAGGCTCGCAGATTCCACCCTCGTGATGGGGTTTTCCATTCTGCACCCGGAGGAGGACAACAGGAGGTACGACCTGTTGAAGCGCCTCGGCACATGGCTGGCGCCCACATCGATAGAGGAACTCGTATTCTATTACAGCGAGAACCAGTACTATCCCGTGAGAACCGTCTCCTTCATGAACCAGGACTTCGCGCTTCTCCGCGATGCCATGGGACCCGTGGATTTCCAGAATCTCGCCAGCTCCAGCAGCGAGTCGGCCTGGGCCGTCCTGACCGGCCCGGCGCAAGCCTGGATGGCGAGATACTGAGCCACCCACCTGCAGTCCGAGAGATCTGAGCGCTTGGCTTCCAGGAAGCTCGTGATCATCGAATCGCCCGCCAAGGCGAAGAGCCTCAGGTCATACCTCGGCTCAGGCTACGAGGTCGTGGCGTCGATGGGTCACGTCCGCGACCTGCCGAAGAACAGGATCGGGGTGTCCTCCGACGGATCCTACAAGCCTCTCTACACGATCCTGCAGGACAGGCGGAAGGCCATGGAGTCACTCAGGAAGACGGCCTCCGGCTTCGAGACCATCTTTCTCGCCGCCGACCCCGACCGTGAGGGCGAGGCCATCTGCTGGCACCTCTCCGAGCTGCTCGCCCGAGAAGGCGTGACATTCCGCAGGCTGAGGTTCAATGCGGTCACACGGGATGCCGTTCTCTCGGCCGTCGCCCATCCATCCTCGATCGACATGGACCTCGTCGACGCGCAGCAGGCGCGAAGGGTGATGGACAGGCTCGTGGGGTACAGGATCAGCCCCTATCTGTGGAGGGCGATCTCCCCGGGTCTCAGCGCAGGCCGCGTCCAGTCAGTGGCACTGAGGCTCATACAGGAGCGCGAGGACGAGATCGGGAGCTTCGTCCCGGTGGAGTACTGGACATCTGCCGCACGCTTCAGGGCGGGTGTCGAGTTCGAGGCGGAGCTCACGAGGATAGACGGCGTGAAGACNGGACCCGAGAAGAACGCTCCGGGAAGCGGGCCGGAGATGGAACTGGTCCTCTCCCGCGCGAGAGCGGCNTCGTGGGAGGTNCTCCAGCCCAGGGTCTCGNGCGCGATCAGGAANCCGGGGCCGCCATACATCACGAGCAGCCTCCAGCAGGCTGCGTCGACACAGCTCTCCTTCTCCCCGTCCCGCACCATGAGCATCGCCCAGGAGCTCTACGAAGGCGTGGACCTCGGGGGAGGGGAGCACGCCGGGCTGATCACCTACATGAGGACCGACTCCGTGAGGATCGAGCCTGAAGCCCTCGCCTCCTGCCGCGAGTTCATAAGGGCNGGATACGGGGAAGGCATGCTGCCGGAGGCCCCGCGAAGGTACAGGAGCTCCGGCGGTTCCCAGGATGCCCACGAGGCGATCAGNCCCACGGATGTCTCACGCAGGCCTGCGGATCTCTCCGGAATCCTCTCCGAGCCCCAGCTGAAGCTGTACGCATTGATCTGGAGGCGCTTCGTGGCCTCGCAGTGCGCCGACTCCGCGTGGGAGCGCACCGAGGTTGCGGTCGAGGGGGGCGGCCTTCAGTATTCCCGGACCGGGGAAGTCGTCATCTCTAAGGGATTCCTCGAGATCGACCCGTCACAGGCCTCCTCGGAGCCTCCTGTCCCAGCCGGAATCGTCCCGGGAGGCGCCTCGCTGCTGGAGGTATCCTCGACGCAGCACTTCACCAAGCCCCCATCACGGTTCACCGAGGCGGGCCTCGTCGCCTGGATGAAGAAGAACGGCATCGGCAGGCCATCGACCTACGTCGGCATCCTCGACACGCTGAAGAAGCGAGGCTACACGACCGTCGCCGAGCGCAAGCTGGTCCCCACAGAGCTCGGCACCGCCACGGTGAGGCTGCTCGTGCANATCTTCCCGCACATCTTCGAAACCGGCTTCACGGCCTCGATGGAGGAGGTTCTGGACGANGTTGCCGCGGGGAGGACGAGCTACAGGGACGCCATGGANAAGCTCGACCTGCCTCTGCGCGCCTCCCTCGAGCAGGCCATCACGGCTCTGCCCGAGGTCAGGAAGGACCTCTCGAAGGAAACCTCCGAGATCTGTCCCGAATGCGGCTCGCCGCTGCTGCTGAGGCTGGGACGATATGGCAGATTCCTGTCCTGCAGCGCATTCCCGAAATGCCGCTTCACGCGGGCGGAAGGCGAGACCGCGATCGCCCCGGGCCGCGACTGCCCCCTCTGCGGAGCTCCGATGGTGCAGCGCAACGGGAGGTTCGGCCAGTATCTCGCCTGCTCCAAGGCCCCTGGCTGCCGCCATACCGAGGCCATGCCCACCGGAGTCCCCTGCCCGGTCGAGAGCTGCGGCGGCGAGCTGGTGCAGAAGCGCTCGAAGCGGGGGAAGACATTCTACTCGTGCAGCCGCTACCCCGAGTGCGATTTCGCAATGTGGAACAAGCCAGTGGAGGCAACCTGCCCCAAGTGCGGCTTCCCCGTCATGGAAGAGGGGAAGAAGGGCCTTCAATGCCCGAGATGCAAGAGGAAGACCGACTGATCCTCGAGACATTCCTCGCCGACATGCGCGGCAGGAGGGGACTCAGGGAGCACTCCCTGAGCGCCATGGGCGGCGACCTCGAGAGGCTCTCTCTCTTCAGGCCCGGAAGCCTCGCAAGAAGCCCGGATGTCGACGAGCTGAGATCCTTCGTGCGACATGAGGGAGCGAGAGGGCTCTCGACGCGCTCGATCGCCAGGGAGATCTCGACGCTCAGGACATTCTGCGACTGGCTGGTCGAATCCTCCCGGGCCGGGAGCAACCCGGCCAGGCTCGTCGTTCTGCCCAAGGTGGTCCGGAAACTCCCGGGCTTCCTGGGAGTAGATGAAGTGTTGCAGGTGATAGAGAGCTTCGACACGGACAAGCCTCTCGGGGCCAGGAACCGGGCGGTCGTGGACCTGCTGTACGGAGCCGGTCTGCGGGCGTCGGAAGCCTGCTCCGTGCGCCTGCTTGATCTCGACGCAGGGAGGCGCCTCGTCAGGGTTTCGGGGGGCAAGGGCGGCAAGGACAGGATCGTGCCCGTCGCATCCGGCAGCATCGAATCCATCGAGGGATGGCTGCCGTTCCGCTCGTTTCTCGCGGGAGAAGGCGCGCCCTGGCTCTTCGTCAGCGGGAGGGGCAGGAAGCTGGATCCCAGGGACATCAGGCGAATCGTGTCCGCCGGGGTTCTCATGGCAGCGAGGGCTGCGGGGGCCACTCCGCACACCTTCAGGCACAGCTTCGCCACCCATCTCCTGGACAGGGGGGCCGATCTGAGGGCTGTTCAGGACATGCTCGGGCATTCGAGCCTCTCGACGACCCAGATCTACACGCACCTGACCGGCGAGAGGCTCAGGGAAGCTTACAGGAAGGCACATCCGAGGGGGGAAGATTGAGCAACTCCAGCGCACCGGCGACAGCCACCCGCGGCGACAGGATCGCCGTGGCCGCAGCAGCTGCGGCGGCTTTCACAGTGTACCTTCTCACGATGGCCAGGACCGTCAGCTTCTGGGACAGCGGCGAGTACATCGCCTGCTCCTGGATCGCCGGTGTGCCGCATCCGCCCTGCGTGCCTCTCTTCACGCTCCTCGGGAGGGTCAGCACCGTCATCTTCGGGTTCCTGCCCGACATAGCCACCAGGGTGAACCTGATGTGCGTCATCTGCGGCACGTTCTCGGTCGCGCTCCTGGCCAGGCTGGTCCAGCGGTGGATGGCCAGGATGGACCTCGAGCCTTCCTTCTACAGGCCCGTCTCGATCGCGGCCGCCCTGATGTCGGCNTTCAGCTTCACCATCTGGCAGAACAACAACGCCGCCGAGACATACGCCGTGTCCCAGTTCTTCGCGGTGCTCTCCCTGTGGGTGTTCGACATCTGGATAGTGAGGAACGGAGAGGGCCGCGCCGGCGACCGGCTCCTCCTCCTCGTCCTATATCTCCTGACCCTGGCGGTCGCGGTGCATCTCGCCGCCCTGATAGTCATACCCGGCATGCTCGTCGTCTACACCAGGAGGGCGTCCACGGGCATGACGCGCCTGTGGCGCGACTCGAGGACGATCTTCATGGTCCTCGGCCTGATGGCGGTCGCCTTCAGCGCCCACCTCTACATGCCCGTCCGCGCCATAGCGCGCCCCGAGATAAACGAGACCGACCCGTCGAGGTGGACGGCATTCCGCGATGCCCTCGGCCGGAAGCAGTACGGATCGATGTCCTTCCTGACCCGCAAGGGTCCCATCGACCAGCAGCTCCTGCAGTATGCGCAGTACCTGTCCTGGCAGACCGGGAGGCCTGAGAGCTGGCAGAGGGCTCTGGGCGGAGCGGGCGAGCCGATGTCCGTGTTCTTCCGCTTCCTCCTCAGCGCGGCGGCGATATGGGGCGCCATCATGATGTCGAGGAGGAAGAAGGAGGTGCTCTACCTGGCAGGCACCATCTTCCTCGTCTCCAGCCTGTTCTTCATCCTGTACCTCAACTTCAAGACGGGCCCGGCGGGCACGGCCACTGGTGAAGTGCGCGACCGCGACTATTTCTACGCCGACTCGTTCTCCTTCTTCGCTGTCTTCAGCGTGCTGGGCGCAGGCTTCGTGCTCAGGTCCCTCGCACGGAAGCCCGGCGCCGCCTGGGCGCTCCTCGCGCTGCCCGCGATCGCCGTCGGCATGAACTATTACGAGTGCGACCGCTCCCGCGACTTCGCCGCCCACGACTACGGGATCAACCTCCTCGAGTCGTGCCCGCAGGGCGCGATCCTCATCACGAACGGCGACAACGACACCTTCCCGTTATGGTTCGCGCAGAGCGTCCTGGAGGTGCGCCGCGACGTCATCGTGAGCAACCTCAGCCTCATGAACACCAACTGGTACATCCACCAGCTGCTGGACCGCGACTCGACCCTCCTGGGATACGACGAGGCGGGCCTTGTCGATTCGCTCCGCCCCGTGTTCGTGTGGGGGCCGCACTTCTTCCATGTCCTCGAGAACGGCTATCCGCTCGCGAACGCGACTGATGACGCCCTCCTCCGAACCGCCTTCGACCAGGCCTGGCCATGGGCCTTCAGGCTCGATTCCCTGGCCGTGGCGGTGCCGGTAAAGGGCAGGGGGCTGCAGGGCTCGCTCGCCATGCAGGACCTCGTCCTGCTGGACATGGTCGGCAGGAGGCCCATCCACGGGCGCGAAGTCTACCTCGCCGGGACTGTGGCGACCGACAACAGGGTCTACCTGGACGACTACCTCGTCATGGAGGGGATCGCCTTCAGAGTCGCAGGAGCCCCCTGCGTCGGAGCCGCCGACAGGGACAAGGGGATAGCCCTGATGGACGGCTACTGCTACTCCGGTCTCGACGACGCGGGCATCTACAAGGATGACCAGACGGTCCAGATCGTCCGCAACTACGTCTCCGCATACCACAGGATCGCGTACGGCGCCCTGTTCGACGGGGACCCCGCAGCCCTCTCGCACGCCCTCGACCAGGCGCGCGGGCTGTTCTCGGCCATGCCCGGGGAGTGGCTCGCCATCCTCCCTTCGCACGCCATGCTCGAGTCGAGGCTGGCCGACGGCCTGTACGGCCCGGAAGCTGCCGCCGAGACCCTCGAGGTCCGCGCAGACTACCTCGCGTCGGCCGCTGCGGCAGCGGGGAGCAGCAGGCTCCAGGGCACCGCCTCGATGATGCGGGAGGTGGCGGCCGACTTCGACAGGGAATCGCAGTTCCTCGTATTCGCGGACTCCCTCGCGGGCGAATCCTGGGCCGGTCGTTGGATCCGTCTCGAAGTCGATCTCGGCTTCGGCAACTACATCAAGGCCTGGAGGGACATGGACGGATGGGAAGCCGGCGCGCCCGGCTCCCCGGAGGCCGCCATGGCCCGGGCCCGCATGGAGACCTTCTTCAGGACAACTCCGATCGACGGTCGCTATGACCTGACGGCCGGAGGTCTGGCCGTCATACTGACCCTCACCGAGGGCGACTCCCTCACCTGCGGAAATCTGCTGGCCGCGATGTGCGGCCTCGCCTCGGACGGGAAGCAGCTTGAAGCTGCCGCCGCCGCGACCATCCTGGCCGGGAGGCTCGCAGACGAGGACGAGACCGCCCTGGTGCTCTCCTATGCGGATGAGCTCGTCTCGGATCCCGGGCTGGCGCGGCAGAGGGCCGGCTGGTTTCTGCTCGAGACCGCCAGAACCGGATCAGCCGCCCTCGCCTGGCAGTGCGCCCACCTGGGGGACGCTCCGCTCTGCTTCCTGGCGCTGGAGGGCACCGAAGGCTCGGGCGCAGCCCTGGAAGCCCTGCTCCGCGATCCCGGGAGCTTCGTGAGATCCCTCCCCCGGCCGGGAACGGGCGGCGGCGCATACTCCTGGGTCGCCACTCTCGGCAGAGGCGCCTGAGATGACTCTCAGGGCCACGACTGTGCTCGGCATCGTCAGGAACGGGCGGGCGGCCATGGCTTCTGACGGCCAGGTCTCGCTGGACGATACGGTGATCAAGAGCACCGCCAGGAAGATCCGGAGGCTGGCCGACGGCCGGGTTCTCGCGGGTCTCTCGGGCAGCGGCGCCGACGCGATGGCCATGGTGGAGAAGCTCGAGGAGAAGCTCGAGGCCTTCCGGGGCAACCTCTCCAGGGCCGCCGTGGAGCTCTCGAGGGAATGGAGATCGGACAAGAGCCTCCGCGACATGAACGCCTACATCGCAGTCGTAGACAGGCAGAGGGCTCTGCTCATAGGAGGGGCCGGGGACGTGCTCGAATCCTCCGACGGGATCATCGCCACGGGCTCCGGTCATGCCTATGCCCTGGCGGCGGCCCGCGCTCTCGACGCCCACACCAGGATGACGCCAGCGAGGATAGCCCGCGAGTCGCTGGTGATCGCCTCGGAGATCTGCATCTACACGGGGGGGACGATACAGGTCGAGGAGCTGCGGTGAGCGAGCTGACGCCAGCCGAGGTGGTTCGCTGGCTCGACAGGCATGTCGTGGGGCAGCGAAAGGCGAAGCGGGTCGTGGCGGTTGCGCTCAGGAACCGCTGGCGAAGGCTCCGGATCGAGGAGCCGATGCGCTCGGAGGTCCTTCCGACCAACATCATCCTCATGGGTCCCACTGGTATCGGGAAGACCGAGATAGCCCGCAGACTCGCCACCCTGGTCGGGGCGCCATTCGTGAAGGTCGAGGCCACGAGATACTCGGAGACCGGCTATGTCGGCAGGGATGTCGAGGGCATGGTCAGGGACCTGGTCCGGCAGGCCGTCGAGATGTGCGCCGCCGATGTCAGGCGGGACAGGGAGCAGTCCTCCAGGCTCCGGGCTGACGGACTGGTGGCTGCCGCTCTCAGGGACGCCGACCCGTCCCTCCCGCCACCCGACGAGCTCGTGCCCGTTCTCGGATCATCGAGATTCTCGGGATGCGAGGTCGAGGTGCCTGTCAGGGAGAACCGGCCGACTCTCGAGGTTCTCCTTCCGGCGCCCGGGATGGACGGGGAGGGAGCCGAGCTCTTCAGGGACCTGGTCTCGAAGATCTCGGGCGGGAGGAGGAGGAAGGTCCGGATGAAGGTGCCCGAGGCGAGGAAGAGGCTCCTCGAAGAGGAGCTCGACCGGGCCATCGAGCAGGGGGACCATCTGGAGAAATCGCTTGCGCTGGCCCAGGAAGAGGGCATCATCTTCATCGACGAGATCGACAAGATAATCTCCTCCGGAGAAGCGTCGGGCCCTGATGTCTCGAGGTTCGGCGTCCAGCGCGACCTGCTCCCGCTGGTGGAGGGGACCCTCGTGCACACCAGGTACGGCCCGGTCAGGACGGACCACATCCTCTTCATAGCCGCCGGGGCCTTCAACGGCACCAGTCCGTCCGACCTGATCCCCGAGCTGCAGGGCAGGTTCCCCCTCAGAGCCGAGCTGGAGCCGCTGGACGAGGAGGACCTCTTCGCCATCCTCACGCAGCCGGAGAACAATCTGCTCAAGCAGTACAAGGCCCTCCTGGCGGCCGACGGGGTCGATCTCGACCTGGACGAGGACGCCTGCCGGGCCGTGGCCCGCACGGCGATGAAGATGAACAGCGACCAGGAGGACATCGGAGCCAGGAGGCTCAAGCCGGTTCTTACCCATCTTCTGGACGAGCTTCTATTCGGCGCTCCCGATCTCGTCAGGGGCAGGATCGCGATGGGCGGGGCCGAGGCGGCGGCGCGACTCTCCGAGCTTGCCGGCGGCGGGGACGAGGGACATTATATCCTCTAGCGCCGATCCAAAACCTGGCGGGAGCCGAGATGCACAGATCCGGTGACGAGATAGCATACAAGATCGTCTTCTACGGCCCTGGGCTTTCGGGGAAGACGACCAATCTGCGCCGCGTGCGCGATTTCATCGCTCCCGAGAACCGCGGACGCCTAGTCACTCTCTGCACGCGCGGAGAGCGCACGGTCTTCTTCGACTTCCTGCCCATCAACTTCGCCTGGATCTCCGGGCTCAACGTCAGGCTCCACCTCTACTCGGTGCCCGGGCAGGCCTACTATGCGCTGAGCAGGCGCGTGATCCTCGACGGTCTCGACGGCCTCGTCTTCGTGGCCGACAGCCAGGTCGAGAGGATGGACGCCAACCTCGACACGATGGAGGACCTGGAGGGGAACCTGTCCAGCTTCGGACTCAGCCTTTCGATGATCCCGGTGGTTCTCCAGTACAACAAGCGCGACCTGCCGGGCATCGCCCCGGTCGAGCAGATGGATTCCCTGCTGAACAGGAACGGATGGCCTGTCGTGGAGGCCGTGGCTCTCGGAGGAAGCGGCCCTGCCGAGACCTTGAAGATCATCGCTGCGATGATGGCCCGCCGGCATGCAAGGCTCACTTCCTGAGAAGCTGAAATACATCGCGGTGACGACCGCGCTCCTGGCCGCGATCTCGGTCGCGGCTTTCGTATTCAGGAGCTACTTCGCGGAGTCGGTGCTGCCTGCTCCACCCCGGATGCAGGGGGAGACCACTCAAGCCTGGAGATACGCCCGCATGGTCTTCGAGGGCGAGGACATCCCCGCCGTCGATTCGCTGGTGATGTACCCCGGTGGATTCAGGACCTCGGAGAACTCCATCTTCGAGGAGCACATCGCAGGATGGGCCGCGAGGATGTTGTCCCCCGGGAACTTCGACGGATTCATCGTGCTCTTCTCGAGGATGTTCCCCGTCCTGGGCTGCATCGCCCTGTTCCTGTGGATGCGCGCCTCGGGGTCTGACTTCCGTAACGCCCTCCTGGCAGCGCTCATGTACGGAATCTTCCTCCCCGCACTGCTCCGCACCCGCGGCGAGTCCCTCTACCGCGAGACGGTGGCGGTCCCCCTGATCCTCTTCGCCCTGGCGCCGGCCGAGGCTGCCTGCAGGAGCAGGATGACATCCAGGGCGGCGGTCATGTCGCTGCTGTCCGGCATCCTCCTCTTCCTCGCCCTGGCGTGCTGGAAGGTCACCTCCTTCATCTCACTCCTGATCCTCTTCTACATGCTCTGCAGGAGGTCCTTGGGAAGCAGCCCCGCCATCGCAGGTGTCGGACCTGCACTCGCGCAGATCGCAGGTGCGCTGTTCCTGAGCCACATGAGGAACGACTCCGCCATCTCCTCGCCGGCGACCGCGGTTGCCGCGGTGCTCCTCCTCTCGTCTCTCACCAGGAACAGGCTGATGCCCGCACTCGCAATAGGGCTGTCCGTCGTCTCCGTCATATTCGCATCGTCTCCCACCACCGCTCACGTGACGGAGCTGGTTGCGGCCAAGGCCAGGTTCCTCCTGACGCACCCTGCCGATCCTCTGCGGCTCAGCCCTGACGCCAGGCTGTTCTGGGTGTCCGGGTACGGCACTCCAGGGATCGGGGAGATCATCCTGCTGTTCCTCCTGCCTTTCGTCGCCGCGGCATTCGGGGCGGGGAGGTTCTGGAGCAGGGGCGAGAGCATGCTCAGGTGGGCGCTGCCAGTGTCGCTGGCTGCATACATCTTCTTCGACAGGCTCCATGTGCTGCTTGCCGTCGCAATCGTACCGGTCATGGTCGAGATCGCGTCGAGGGTTCGCTGGCGGGCCGTGGCCATGACCATGCTCCTCGGTCTCCAGGCGCTCTTCCTGGTCCCGGTCGCGGGAGTGCTGGACAGCGCCGGTCTCCACGCCGGAGGGAACGCCTCGCTGCTCTCCGAGAACGAGCTGGCGGGCCTCCTGAGATGGCTGCAGAGGTCGACCAGGGAGGACGAGGCCGTCCTCGGCTACTGGCACCTCTCGGGGATGATATCCGCCTACGCCGGGCGGCCCGTGGTGACGGCGACATTCTTCGAGAATCTGCAGAACAGGCGCACCATCCAGGAGTTCGCCGGGTGCATCTTCGAGCCGGAGGACAGCCTGGCGCGGTTCATGGAGTCGAGGCGCTGCAGCCTTGTCGTGTACCAGGCCGATTTCACGCTCGACCGCTCGACCGGGGGGCTGCTGTACCTCTCTGGCCGGACCGAGGTGCCTGCGGGCTGCGCCGCGCTGTCGATGCAGTATTCCCCGGACAGCCTCCGGGATTTCGGGCTGGTGTACCAGGGACCTTCGCTGAGGGTGTTCAGGCTCGGTGCAGCGGGCATCGCGCCCGTGCCCGGCGTGCTNTATGACCAGAGATTCCAGGGGCTCTTCGAGGATTATGACGCTGCGATGCAGGCCGTCACGGAGCCTTTCCCCACAGCCGTCTCGCTCGCGAGGGCAGGCAGGGCGAACGGGGCNCCCGACCTCCTGTCCGCGTCGCTGGTCCTCCTCTGTTCATCCTCGGGCAGCATCGACGACGCCACCGGCGTCCTGCAGGAACTCACCAGGCTGCATCTGGCNGGNCGGTATCCGGTCGAGCAGCTCGCAGGGGANTTCGAGGTCTATCTGTCCAGATTCGGACCCGATGGAGCCCTCCGCGCCGATCTGGGAACACTTTTCGAGCAGTCCGGCATGCCGGACGAGGCCCGGGCCCAGTATATCCAGGCTCTGGAGGAAAGCCCCGGATATGCACCGGCCCTGGAGGGCCTCGGGCGAACGGGCGGGGCGGAAGGCTGAGATGCGCCTGGCTTTCACCAAGATGAGCGGGGCGGGAAACGACTTCATNGTCGTGGACAACCGCGACGGCTCGCTCGACGAGGTGCTGACCCCCGCNCTCATCCGCAGGATGTGCAGCAGGGGCATCTCGGTCGGCGCCGACGGGCTCCTCGAGCTCCGCGCCGACCCGGAGGCCGACTTCAGGATGAGGTACTGCAACAGCGACGGCCTGCCGGCTTCGATGTGCGGGAACGGGGCGAGGTGCATCGTCAGGTTCGCCGTAGACAGGGGTCTGGGGAAGGGCGGCTCGGTGGTCTTCCGGAGCGACAGCGGCACGCACCGGGGACTGCTCGGCCCATCGGGCGCGGTGAGGGTCTGGATGCCCGATCCGGTTCTCCGCTTCCTCTCCAGGAGGCTCGCCGCACCCTCGGGCGAACGCGAATGCAGCCTTGTGGACACGGGAGTGCCGCACGCCGTGATCTTCGCAGCCGATCCCGGAGATGGCTTCGAGGTCGACGCACCGGTGCTCAGGAGGCATGAGGCCTTCGGTCCTGAAGGCGCCAACATCGACTATGTCTTCCCTTCGGATGGATCCCTCGGCATTAGGACATGGGAGAGGGGGGTCGAGGGCGAGACCCTGGCGTGCGGGACGGGAGCGGTCGCGGTTGCGTTCGTCGCCTCGATGCTCGACAGGGCCGCACTTCCAGTCGAGCTGGTGACGCGCGGGGGCGGGTTGCTTTCGGTCGGACGCGACGATCGCGGATGGTGGCTGGAAGGTGAAGCCAGAAAAGTGTATACAGCCGAGCTCGTCGATGTCTAACTTGACGGAGGAGCCGGGTTGCCCTATTCAATAGCCCCGTTCGGAGCGGGCATAGCTCAGATGGTAGAGTGTCAGCTTCCCAAGCTGAATGTCGCGGGTTCGAATCCCGTTGCCCGCTCCATCCTCCTTTTCATCCTGCTCCTCGTCGCGGCGGCCCCGTCCCATGCCCAGCGCCCGGACAGCACAGCCTGGATGCTCAGGGCGGGAGTCGACGACGGAGGTCCCGTCACGCCCCTTCTCCTCCGCAGGCTGGAGCTGAACCTGTTCGACGCAGGTCTTCCGCCTCTGGAGATCACCGGCCTGGGCTCCTTTGCCACACCGACGACCCCCGTGCAGATCCTCGCCGCCTCCGACGACCCGGTTTCGGCCCTTCGCTCCAAGCTGCTCGC
>JGI20214J51650_10000946_pt1 | contig 18378 bp, 18 predicted proteins | sample WetSurMetagenome_FD_51650 | JGI IMG/M metagenome (IMG submission 51650) | reverse complement strand
GCTTCCCGGATGCATTTATTGTTCTTGCAGACGAAAATGGCAGTTTAAAAGAACGTACACAGAATGCCGGAAGAGTGACTTCGTCGATGGGACTTACCGATNCCGAATGGAAAGTTTTTGCCGAAGGTGCTGAATTAGTTGCACGGGAAGTAAGGTCCCGTACAGGATTACGTACNGTTTTTCATCATCATTGTGCCGGATATGTTGAGACACCTNCAGAGATTGATAAACTGCTTTCACTGACCGACCCTTCTCTTGTAGGCCTTGTCCTTGACATGGGGCATTATTTGTTTGGTGGTGGTGACCCGCTGCTAGCACTTAAAAAGCATAAAGACCGTATCTGGCATATACATTTCAAAGACTGCCATCCCGAAATTGCTAAAAAATCGAGGGATGAAAGCTGGGATTATTTTAAATCAGTAGCCGGGGGAGTTTTTTGTGAGCTGGGAAAGGGATCGGTCGATTTTGGGGCAATCGTAAAGGAACTTCATTCAAATAAATATTCAGGTTGGATAGTTGTTGAGCAGGATGTGCTCCCGGGAATGGGAAATCCGAAAGTATGTGCTCAACGAAACAGGGAATTCATAAAAACACTTGGTTTATAAAATTATCATTAATATCCTAAATATGAAAAAACTAAAACTTGGAGTAATCGGCACGGGCAGGATTGGCAAAGTACATATTGCAACCCTTGTTCAGAATGTTCCACAGGCTGATGTGGTAGCTGTTGCAGACACAAATCTGAAAAGCGCAAATGAAGTGGCAATGGCATTTGGCATAACATCTGTATTCAGCAGTTATAAAGATGTTCTTGATCATCCTGATGTTGAGGCTGTTGCCATATGCTCTCCGACTGATACACACGCAAAATACATTGTGGATTCGGCAATAGCAGGAAAGCATATTTTCTGTGAAAAACCTGTCGATCTTTCCCTCGAAGTAATTAAAGGTGCAATTGCTGCAGTAGAAAAATCAGGTGTTAAACTGATGGTTGGATTTAACCGTCGTTTTGATCCAAATTTCTTCAAAATAAAACAGCTGGTGCTTGAAGGGAAAATAGGTGATCCCCACATCCTGAAGATAACTTCACGCGATCCGGCTCCTCCGCCTGCTGAATATAGCGCAACATCAGGCGGAATGTTCATGGATATGACAATCCATGATTTTGATATGGCAAGGTATATTACCGGTAGCGAAGTGACAGAAGTCTATACAAAAGCGGCAGTGCTTGTTGATCCGGCAATCGGTAAGGCAGGAGATGTTGATACCGCTGTTATTACTCTCAGTTTCGCTAACGGAGCCATTGGAGTTATAGATAACAGTCGCAAAGCAGTCTATGGATATGACCAGCGTGTTGAAATATTCGGGTCCCGCGGAATGATCTGTGCTGATAATAATTTCCCTGAAAATCACCGCTATTTTGCAGATGATGGAGTACATGGGTCACTCCCGCTGAACTTTTTCATGGACAGATATCTCGAAGCATATGCAAATGAGATGAAGATCTTTTGCGATGCGGTAACTAATGATAAGGATCTTCCGGTTTCCGGTACTGACGGATTGATGTCGGTTGCTATAGCCCTGGCGGCAAAAAAATCACAAAAGGAAAACCGTCCTGTAAAAATGAATGAGATATTATAAAAAATATGAATAGGATAATCTTACTATTTCTTTCTGTCCTTATACCGGTTGCTTTGTCAGCTCAGACAAGTACTTCTGTCACTGTCAAGAAATGNCAGGATTTCACTGTCACAGGTGATGGGAGTTCGGTTTTCTGGAATACAACGGAATGGATATCCCTGGTTCCCCAGGGTAATATCAATATCAGCTATGAGACGAAAGTAAAGGTGCTGTATTCCGGAAAGGGAATATATTTCCTTTTCAGCTGCGTCGATGAGAAGCTTACAACTACTATGAAGGCTGACAACCTTAATCTGTGGGAAGAAGATGTAACAGAGGTTTTTCTCTGGACATCCGAGGATTTTCCGGTCTATTTCGAATATGAGATTTCTCCAATGAATTTTGAATTGCCGATCATAGTACCAAACTATAAGGGTAAGTTTTTAGGATGGCTCCCCTGGAATTATGGCGGGGAAAAGAGGGTCATTCATGCTACAAATGCAATCGGGGGAGAGAAGCGGAGCGGAGGAAAAGTAACCGGCTGGACTGCTGAGTTCTTTATACCTTATAAATTGCTGGAACCGCTGCCTCAGGTCCCTCCTTTATCCGGTACAAAATGGAGAGCGAATATGTACAGGATTGATTATGATAAGGGAGCTTCGCATTATGCATGGCAGAAGACAAACAAGTCGTTCCATGAGTATAACAGCTTTGGCACATTTGTTTTTGAATAGACTTTTGTAATCCAATAATGTTTCTACTCCTGTTTGAATCCATCAGGAGTGCCGGTTCCCTTGAGCAGGTTTTTAATATCGGGGTTCCCAGCATAGTCAAAAGCTGTTTTTCCCTCATTATCCTTTAAAGTGGGATCCCCTCCTTTTTCGAGGAGAAGTTTCACTATATCCGAATAACCGTTCATTGAGGCGACCATAAGATCGGTGTACTTAGCGGTTTTGAGTAAATCTAAATGTCCGTTCTTTTTGAAGAATACTTTTACAATAGCTAAAAGCCCGCTGCCGGATGAACGTAAGAATGCAGTTGACCTGTCGGCATTCGTCATGAACTCATCATTGTTTGTATTTATGAAAGATAATCCAACAGCTTCAAGTTTACCGTTTTCATTTGACGCTACTCTTGCATTAACACTCTCAGAGTATTGAAGATCCTTACTTGATCCTGTGTAAAGCCTCATTTTAATACTGTCAGCTATATCATCTTTTGCAGTAATTACAATTGCATTTGTTCCGTCAGTTTCCTTAGAATCAGGTACAGCGCCTTTCTCGAGTAAAGCTTTTACAATATCAGTGTGACCATTTAATGAAGCCAGCATCAGGGCATCGGACCCGTCAGCCGATCTCAGGTTAATATCAGCACCGGCAGCCATCAGCAGTTGTGCGTAATCGGTTTGACCGAGCATAGAAGCTGTCATGAGCGCAGTTGCACCTCCCTTATCCTGAAGATCAGGGTCAGCTCCGTTTTTGAGTAACAGCATAGCCGCATAAGTGTATCCAAATAGGGAAGCCTGAATAAGAGCTGTCGTTTCATTATTAAAATCCCGGACATCTGTCTTTGCCCCTTTCTCTAAAAGCAGACTAATAACATCAGTATATCCATTCTGAGCTGCAAGCATAAGCGAGGTAAATCCGTCGGACGCCTGGAGATTTGGATTTGCGCCATAGTTAAGTAATAATCTTACCACTTCTGTATGTCCGTTTTGAGAAGCCATCATAAGGGCACTGCTGCCATCTAGTGCCTGTAAGTTGGGATCAAGTCCCTTTTCAAGAAGAAGTTTCAGGATTATTAAATTGCCGGCTGACGAGGCAAATATTCCTGCAGTAGCTCCATCAATTGCCTGCAGATTGGGATCTGCTCCCCTCCTGAGAAGAATTTTGGATGCTCTGGTATATCCCTTTGAGGATGCATACATCAGGATACTTCTGTCGTATACGTCAGTGTAGTTTACATTATTGATATAACGCGCAATTTCCTGTGTATTCCTGAGATCCTGTGCCCTCTCCTGCCGGCTGGATTTTTTTCCCTCTGAGCCACTTTGGGCATCTACTTCAATTGCTCCGAGCAACAGAATCAGACCAACAAATGCCGTTGCATATACGCTTCTCATAAGATCTGGCTTAATAGGCCGTAAAACATTTTCAGTTTATAAACAAATATAAGAATGAAATGTTTACACTTTCACAGTTTTTCAGAAAGCGGAAGAAGAACAATTTTACGAAGCTTATATTTTATCAATCAGGATCTTAGCAGTATAATCAGTTGGCTTTATTATATGATGTGCATTTGGATAAGGAGTCAGTCCAATGAGTGTGAATTTAAATTTGTCAATAATTGTGTCACTTCCGAACGCTTTATGTGTATTTAAACTAAATATTACAGGATTGGAATTATAACTCTGGTACCTGAATCTGGCAGCAGCATTGCCTTCCCAGAAACAATANACCCCCGTGGGGCAACGGGAATCATTTAAAACAGTGTCAAAGCATATATAAAAATGATTTTCAACATCATTTAAACAATCATTGGTGGACAAAGTTATTGTATCATTAAGAACCAGATTGTCAAAATCTTCATATTCTGTAACAAATACACTTTTATAATTGTATGACGGGTAAAGATCAATACAAGATGAAAGTTCATCAGTGGCAGGTTGTCTGATTTTTACTTTTAACAACTGCCCGGTCTGAAAATTACCCCTGTTCAGGTTAACAGACTGATACTTATTATCAGGACTTTTTCCAATCTCTTTCCTGACATTCAGTGAGTCGTCGGGAAATTCCAAAGTACAGGTTGAGCAATTCATATCAAAACCTACTATCCTCGCTATAAGATATGAATCTGCTTCAAAGTTACCNCTCTCGCATGAAGGCAGGACTAAAATTAAAACAGAAAGTAATACTAATTTTTTCATTGTAATTTCATTGATGNCATCTTGGCTGTCATTGTGAAATTATTAACAACAAAAATTATTCCAAACCAGTAAGAACAGGTATATTATCAGGAGGTGAATTGGTACAATTTTTGAGATCAAGCTATGTACCTTATTCTTAATAATGATGCGTAACAGTAAGAAAATAATTCCTGGATTGACGCTCCTTATGTGGGTACTGATGAGCACAGGATGTGATATACAGACCTCTCAGGAGCCTGGAATTTTGGAAGGGAAAATCTTAATAGGTCCAATCTGTCCCGTTGAAACGGATCCGCCCGATCCGGGTTGTTTACCCANAGCAGAGACATATAGNGCTTATCCGGTTGGGGTCTGGACGGCTGATGGCGGAAAAAGATTATTACAGATTAATCCTGCGTTGGATGGCTCATACAAAAACTATCTTGAGCCTGGCAGATATCTGATCAAGCTTGAGAATGACAGGAGAAGTTTTGGCAGCAGTAACCTTCCTGTTGAAGTTAGTATTGTGTCAAATAATATTACCATGCTCAATATTGATATTGATACTGGAATCAGGTAGCCCATGTCAATGGATATTAATTCGAATGAGTACTTTATAGTTTTTCTTTAGCCGCATTGAGGGCAGGAGGCTAATTATAATGTCTAGGTAAAACAAGAAAACCGTGCTGAACACGGTTTTCTCTTACATTGGCGGAGAAAGAGGGATTCGAACCCCCGGTCCACCGATAGGCGGACAACGGTTTTCAAGACCGCCGCATTCGACCGCTCTGCCATTTCTCCAATTCTCCTTTTCTCCCTTTCTTTTCCGGTCCGCCGCAAAGATAATATTTTTTTGACTTTTTGGAATTTTATTGTAAAATATACTAAATATCAGATAATCAGATAGATGAACTATTTATGAACAGGATTTTAACATATTTAACATGTCATGATGAGGAAATGCTGGAATAATGAGCCTCAGCGACATTTCTTCCAAACAGCCAGATTACCCCAAAAAATATCGTTTTTTGTACTAAAAGTGCCACTATTTGCGCAAAATAGACAAAATTTATTTGCACATCATATAAAATGAAATATATTTGTATCCAATTAGAACCATTGGTCTAACCCTTAAATCTTTCATTATGACAAAAAAAGAATTAGTTAATGCAATTGCTGGCGATGCAGGTCTCTCTATTAAGGATTCAGGCAAAGCTTTGAACGCATTCGTTGCAGCTTTTGGAAAAGCAATGAAAAAAGGTCAGAGAATCCAGCTCCCGGGAATGGGTACTTTTAAAGTTGCTAAAAGAAGTGCAAGAGTTGTACGGAATCCCCGTACCAACGCAAAATTGAATGTTCCTGCTAAAAAAGTCGTTAAATTCAAACCAGCTCCGGCACTTAACAAAGGTCTTTAATCTTAATTGATTGAGATTGCCTTGGGGGTGTTATTCAAACACCCCCTTTTTTTCCCTTCCCGAATTATTTTTTAGCACTTAAAACTAATTTGTGAGGAAAAATTTAGCAAGTGAAATCGTTTAAAGAGCATTTAATTTTAATACAACAATTTGTTTTCAATTTTTTTACTATTTTTGATTTGGTAATCCCGGTTCAAAAAAGAAAGCAATGAACTGTATAATAGTCGATGATGATAAACTGAGCTGCAAACTCCTTGAAGGGTATGTGAATAAATATGCCTCTCTTAATCTTATTGGCATATTTAATGATCCTGTCTCTGCAAGAAACGAAATTGCCAAACAGAAAGACGTCGATCTTATACTGCTCGATGTAAAAATGCCCGAGATGGACGGCTTCGATCTGATAGGAAGCCTTGACCACCCGCCTAATATTATAATTGTATCGGGAGGTGGGGAATTTGCCCTGAAAGCTTTTGATTTCAATGTAGTCGATTTTCTCCTGAAACCAATATCCTACGCAAGGTTCTGCAAGGCAATTGATAAGGTTGTCAGATATTTTGCACCAAAGGAGATCAGTAAATCAGGTGATGAAGAAATCTTCATAAAAAAAGGATCCTCACTTGTCAAACTCAAACTAAGGGAAATAGTTTTTGTGGAGGCCCTCGAAAATTATGTGACCCTGAACACAAATACCGACAAGTTCACCATTCATTTTACGATGAAAGCTATCGAGAGCCAGCTTCCCTCAGGAGTCTTTATAAGGGTCCACCGGTCATTTATTATAAACAAGAGCATGATCCAGTCTATAAAAGAAAGCTCACTTGATATAATGGTTGGACATACTCTAAAGAATATACCTGTAGGGAAATCATTCAGGGATTCTCTTTTGAATGATATTAATGTGATGGCCAGGTAATTTTCTCAATGCCAAATGTCCACAAATAAAGAGCTTTTCCTGAAACATCTGGGACAAACTTCTTCTTCTCCGTTAATGCTTGAAATTGTTAAAGCTGAAGGTGTCTTTATGTATGGCCCTTCAGGCGAGAAATATCTCGACCTTATATCAGGTGTTTCAGTAAGCAATACAGGTCATCGGCATCCCAAAGTGGTGCAGGCTGTCAGGGAACAGGTCGACAATTATATGCATCTGATGGTATATGGTGAGCTGATCCAAAGTCCTCAGGTAAAATATGCTGAATATATTACCTCATTTCTTCCGGCCTCTCTTAATAGCATATATTTTGTCAATTCAGGCAGCGAGGCAGTGGAGGGATCTTTGAAACTCGCCAAGCGATATACAGGCCGCAGCAAGATAGTTTCGTTTGAAAATGCCTACCATGGAAGCACCCACGGTGCATTGAGTGTTCAGGGCAGCGAATTATACCGGAATGCATTCAGACCACTGCTCCCCGATACTTTTATGATCAGATTCAATGATGCTGATGCCCTGAGTGTTATAGATGACAAAACTGCCTGCGTAATTATTGAGCCCGTCCAGGGTGAAGGAGGGGTGATTTTCCCGGAAGAAGGATTCCTACAGCTTATCAGACAGAAATGCACTTCGACAAATTCCCTTCTTATTTTCGATGAGATACAGACCGGGTTCGGCAGAACCGGCCATATGTTTGCAATCGACAGGTTCAAAGTTGTCCCCGACATACTTCTCCTTGCAAAAGCAATGGGGGGAGGAATGCCACTTGGTGCGTTTGTTTCATCGGCTGAGATCATGTCATCCCTGACGTCGAAACCAACCCTCGGACATATTACAACATTCGGAGGCCATCCGGTGTGCTGTGCTGCCGGACTTGCGTCGATGAAAATTCTTATTGAGGAAGAGCTTATTGGATCTTGTGCCGGCAAATCAAAACTCTTCAGGGATCTGCTTCAGCATGACCTTATTACAGGAATAAGAGGGGAGGGTTTGCTCCTTGCTGTTCAGCTGGCACACCCTGATTTCGTGAGATACGCTGTCGCCAGAGCCCCGGAATTCGGCCTGATTCTCGATTATTTCCTTTTCTGCGATGATGCATTCAGGATAGCACCTCCGCTTACAATCAATGAGGAAGAGGTTTCCCTGGCCTGCTTACAGATATGCAAGCTTCTTGATGATGCACGAACAAACGGAATGTCATAATGAGAAGGATCATTACAATATTGCTACTTTCAGCATCAGGGATTTTTTCCGTAGCTGAAGGACAGACTCACAATCAGGATGTCTCAGTTACACTCGAAAAGCTATTCAGCAGACTGGTTGCCAGCCATGAAGATTCAGAAAAGCTGAGAATTAATGACTCTGTGAAGCTCATAATTNATAGTTATTCAGAGNCCGATACCGTATTTACACATAAATTTACAAACCTGAAATACCTCGGTCAGGTCACTTCAAAAAATTCAGGTCTAAAAATTATTACATGGAACCTGTTACTAAAAGATTCTGCAAGCAGGTATTTTTGTTATTTAATTAACAGCACGGGAAAGAAAAATAATCTTTACAGGCTTGAGGGGAGATACAATGATTCTCCTTTGAAAACCGATATTACTTATTCCGAAAAAGACTGGTACGGCGCTGTTTATTATGATCTGAGAGCCTTTAAACAAAATAAACATCCATATTGGGTGCTATTGGGTATCGACTATGGAAATCCGAAGATTACGCGTAAAATAATAGATATCTTGAGTTTCGGCCCTGACGGAAAGATTGTTTTTGGCAAGAAACTGTTTGTTTCGGAAGATGTGATCAAATACAGGGAAGTGCTTGAATACAGCTCCGAGGTAGTAATTTCACTTAGATTCCTTACGGACAAATCAATAATTTTTGATCACCTGGTTCCTCTGTCACCTGGTTTAAAGGGTAATAAGGAATTCTATGGCCCCGATTTCTCATTCGATACTTACAACCTTGAAAAAGGCGTCTGGAAATTAAAGTCTGACGTTGACGTCAGAAATAAAAAGTGACTATTTGTCAGTAACCAGTGAACGGCATGTCTTTTGAGAGATAGCCGGCGTTGATCATGTTAAACCTTTAAATCTAGCGATATGCAAACAGGAAAAATTGGAGTAACAACCGAGAACATATTTCCGATAATAAAAAAATTCCTCTATTCTGACCATGAGATCTTTCTTCGTGAACTTATTTCAAACGCCGTCGATGCTACTCAGAAGCTGAAAGCCATGGCTTCAGCAGGGGATTTTAAAGGCGATCTGAGCAACCTTACAATAAGGGTCTCCGTTGATAAAAAGAAAAAAACAATTACAGTTTCTGATTCAGGTGTAGGAATGACATCCGATGAGATTGACAAATACCTTAACCAGATAGCATTTTCGAGCGCAAATGATTTTCTGGAAAAATATAAGGATCAGGTCAATTCTATGATCGGACATTTTGGTCTGGGTTTCTATTCCTCTTTTATGGTGTCGGATAAAGTAGAAGTCATCTCAAAGTCGTGGGATGAAACTGAACCTGCAGTAAAATGGACGTGCGACGGTAGCCCGGAATATCAGATTGAAGAGACTTCCAGAACTGCCAGGGGTACCGATATAATACTCCACATCGACAAGGAATCAAAGGATTTTCTTGAAGAGAACAAAGTGGAGGAACTTTTAAAGAAATACTGCAAATTTCTGCCTGTTGAAATTGCTTTCGGACAGGAGAAGGAGTGGAAAGACGGTAAATATGTTGAGACCGGGAAAGATAAAATTATAAACAATACAAAGCCAGCCTGGACGCTTAAACCAGCTGATCTGAAGGAGGAAGACTACCTTAAATTCTACAAGGAGCTGTATCCCATAGGTGATGAACCATTATTTAACATTCACCTGAATGTTGACTACCCGTTTAAGCTTACCGGTATCCTTTACTTCCCCAAAATCAAATCGAATATCGAGATTCAGAAGAATAAAATTCAACTTTATTCAAACCAGGTATTTGTAACAGATTCAGTTGAAGGAATAGTACCAGAATTCCTGACGCTTCTGCATGGAGTACTGGATTCGCCGGATATACCTCTCAATGTGTCAAGAAGTTATTTGCAGAGCGATTCAAACGTAAAAAAGATATCAGCCCATATAACAAAGAAGGTTGCCGACAGGCTAAATGATATTTTCAAGAATAACCGCGATGAATTTGAGAAGAAGTGGGATAACCTGAAACTTTTCATTGAATACGGTATGATTACTGAGGAAAAATTCTATGAAAAAGCATCAAAGTTTGCCCTGCTTAAGAATACCGATAACAAGTATTTCACATTTGAAGAGTTTGAGAAACAGATTAAAGGAAATCAGACAGACAAGAATAAAACACTTGTTTATCTGTATTCAACGAATACAACAGATCAGTACACATACATAGAAAATGCAAAGAGCAGGGGTTATGAAGTGCTCAACCTGGATGGGCAGCTTGACATTCATCTCATAAACCATCTGGAGACGAAACTTAAGGATTCCCGGTTTGTAAGGGTTGATTCTGACGTAATAGACAAGCTTATTCATAAGGAAGATCCAAAAGCATCCAAACTATCACAGATAAGGCAGGACGATCTAAGGAGCATATTTAACGTAAGGGTAAAATCGAAAGAGATTTATAACGCAGTCCCTGAAACACTTGATGAAAAAGATGCACCCGTGATAATTACCCAGTCGGAATTTATGCGCCGTATGAAAGAGATGTCACAGTTTGGCGGAGGGATGAATTTCTATGGTGAATTGCCTGACAGCTTTAACCTTGTTGTAAATGTGAACCATCCGCTTGTTTTGAAAATCTCAGATGACCTGGAGGCAAAGGAAGGCTTACGGCTTCAGGAAAACAATAAAGAGAGGGAGAGGCTGAAAGAGGAGATATCATTCATGGAGAAGGAACACAGCAAAAAGAAGAATGATGAAATAAGCCAGTTCGAAAAGGATGATCTTGAGAAACTGCGCAAAGAACTCGAGACAATTGAATCATCAAGAAAGGAGATACTTGAAAGTTACGGATCAGAAAACAAAAAAGTAAAACAGCTTATCGACCTGGCATTGCTTGCAAACAATATGCTTAAGGGTGAGGATCTCAGTACTTTCGTGAAAAGATCTGTCGAATTGCTGTGATGTAATCTCTGCCATACGATTGATCCCCTTTGTCCCGCTGATGCGGGACATCTCCCCCGGGGGGGAGAAAATAAGAAGCCGCAAAGCTAGTTGGCATCTTTTCCCCCTTGGGGGGGAATTAAAAGGGGGCTTTGATTTCAGATCATCCTTCCTACTTCGCCCTTGATGTAATCAATTGCAGCTTTTGTAGGTTCCTGATCAAGTTCCATTACCCTCGAGAGGATCAGCCTGCTCAATTCAATCGCCGGTGCATCTTCCTTAATTTTTTCGGCTTCGATGTTGATTAACTTTATTGTATTTGAACGGGCATTCCTTACTACTTCCCAGGCCTGAGGACTCATATAAATCTGCTGTGACAGGTTATGCTCAAATTCACCCCTTATGGCTGCTGTCAATGCCGACTGCAGCTCCGTTACAGTCATATCATTGGTACTCACTCTTATCAGCAGTGATTCAAGCGATATTCTTTCAAGAAAAAGCACTATTCTTTCATAGGCCTGCAGCTTGATAGGCATAACTGTCCTGGCTCCCTGAAGTATAATTTCCTGTCTTCTTTTTTCCTGATCGTTCCTGATCATATTCCTTAACAGGACCCAGGAGGTCAGAAACACAAGCAGTGCCGGAATGACAATTTTAACTACATCAAGAAAATATTCCATGGCAATTCAGATTATAATTGCAAACGTAAGATATTTTCCTGAATGATATTTAACTTAAAACTTGTTTTCCCGCTGATTCTGCTGATTTTCGCAGACATTCGCAAATACTTTTTATGAACCTGAAGAAATCTGTGAGACAAGCGGGTAATATTTCTTTTTGTTTTTGATTTATACTTTATACATTTGATTCCGGCCTTAATTATATTTTCACTTCATAATTACCTACTATGGAATATTTATCCGACAGAATTAAGTCATTATCAGTCTCTCAGACTCTTGCAATGGCTCAGAAAAGCAGGGAACTTAAAGCCAAAGGTCTGGATATAATCAGCTTAAGCCTTGGTGAGCCGGATTTCAATACACCTGATTATATAAAAGAGGCTGCTAAAAAGGCAATCGATGAGAATTATACAAAGTATCCACCNGTACCTGGATACGATGATCTCAGAGATGCCATNTCAAGAAAGTTCAGAGATGAAAACGGAATTAATTACACTAAGGATCAGATAATTGTATCAGCAGGAGGAAAGCATTCCCTCATTAATGTTATTCTCTCTATAATAAATCCTGGCGACGAGGTGATTATTCTTGCCCCGTACTGGGTCAGTTATTACGATCAGATAATACTTGCCGGAGGTAAACCTGTTATAGTTAACTCCCTTCTGGAGAATGATTTCAAGATCAGACCTGATCAGCTGGAATCAGCTGTCACGCAAAAAACCAGGCTTATAATCTTTAATTCCCCCTCGAATCCTACAGGGATGGTTTACACGGAAGAAGAGATGGAAAAGATTGCCAGGATCGTGGAAAAGCATGAAGGGCTGTTCATTATCTCTGATGAGATTTATGAACATATTATTTTTGAAGGAAGACATTTAAGCATGGCATCTTTTGATTTCATTTATGATCGCGTGATCACTGTCAATGGTGTATCAAAAGGATATGCAATGACAGGGTGGAGGATTGGCTATATCGGAGCACCTCTCTGGCTGGCAAAGGCATGCAACAAACTTCAGGGGCAGTTTACTTCAGGGGTCTGTTCGATAGCTCAGAGGGCTGCTCTTGCTGCAATTGAAGGGAAATCAAATTCACAGCAGTTGATGAAAGAGGCGTTTCTTCGCCGCCGCGATCTCATATGCGGTCTTCTTAAAGAGGTCAGGGGCCTGAAGATCAGAGTCCCGCAGGGTGCATTTTATGTAATGCCCGATATCTCTTTCTATCTCGAGAAATCATATGGAGACTTCAGGATCAATAAATCCGACGATCTTGCACTCTTTCTTCTCGATAAAGCCCAGGTCGCAGTTGTCGGAGGTGATGCCTTTGGAGCACCGCAATGCATACGAATTTCATACGCAAACTCCGATGATCTCCTCGTTGAAGCGGTGAGGAGAATCAAAATTGCATTGGAATTACTGAAATAACCCCCGGTGTGCCCCCAACCCCCTGAAGGGGGGCTGGAAATTTAGTATTTATTAAATGAAACCGTTACTTCCGGTGGTTTTCGCTTCTTTTCCCGGTATTCACCAATAGGATATCCTAAAGTGATTAGCAGTTCAACTCTTTTTGATGAAGGGATTCCGAGGATAGTCCTGACTTGTTTCTCATCAAACCAGCCTATTATACAGGAACCAAGATCCTCAGCCTTTGCCTGGAGGCATATATTTTCCGACGCGATGCCTATGTCTATATGAGAATAGTCTTTTTTCTTTATGGTACCTCCGACCCTCGATGAAAAGTTTGGATTTTCCCTTACAATGACAAACAGGACCGGTGCCTGGCTTACAAATGAATTCATCCCAAGCAGTTTGGCTGAGGCAGCTTCAGCCATTTTACTTAGTAGAGAAGGATCGGTTACAACAACAAATTTCCAGGGCTGGGCATTACAAGCAGACGGGGCCATTCTGCCAGCCTCAATTATTCTTTCGAGCTTATCCTCCTCAACTGGTTTGTCGCTGTATTTTCTGTCGCTCTGTCGCTTGCGAATAAGCTCAAGAATCTCTTTCCCCCCGATCATCAATTAATAATTTTCAGATTTAATTTCGAAATAACTCATTGGGTGCAGACAGGCAGGACAGTTTTTCAGTGGCTTGGTACCGAAATGAACATAACCGCATTTCCTGCAGTACCAGAACACTTTTCCTTCGCGCTCAAAGACCCGGTCTTTCATTACATTTTCGAGTAGTTTTCTATACCTTTCTTCATGCACTTTTTCAGCCGAAGCAATAGCTTTGAATGCAGTTGAGATAGTTGTAAAACCTTCATCGGCAGCAACCTGGGCGAAAGCCGGGTAGAGGTCGCTCCACTCTTCATGTTCTCCTTCCGCAGCAGCACCGAGATTCTCTTTTGTCGTACCGGTTTTCCCGGCTGGGTAGGTAGCTGTTATTTCAACCATCCCCCCTTCGAGAAAGTTAAAAAACCTTTTTGCATGCTGCTGTTCCTGCATAGCGGTTTCAAGGAATATGGCAGAAATCTGTTCATACCCCTCTTCCTTTGCCACCTTGGCAGCAAATTCATACCTGTTTTTTGCCTGCGACTCACCTGCAAAAGCTTTAAGCAGATTCTGTTCAGTTTTGGTTCCTTTCAAACTTTTTTCCATATAAAGTGTTTTAAATTGAATATTATTGAAGAAAATATAATTAGTTATACTTCGGAATTTAAATTTAGCAAAAATATCTATCTTTAGTTTATAATTTAAATTCCGGGTGAAATTTTATTAACCTTAAATACAAAAGAAAATGGCAGTATTACTGGTAATTTTTNCGATCATTGTTCTTCTCGTCCTTTTTGCTGTCTCACTTTACAACAGACTTGTAAGGCTGAGAAACAACAGGGAACAGGCGTTTGCTGATGTTGATGTTCAGCTTAAGCAGAGGCATGATATGATTCCTCAGCTTGTTGAAGCTGTTAAGGGCTATATGGTTCATGAAAGAGGTGTTCTCACCGAAGTTACAGAAGCACGTGCCAATGCTATGAAAGCGACTACAATAAATGAGAAAATAGTTGCTGAAACAAGGCTTACATCTGCGCTTGACGGACTGAAAGTTTCAGTTGAAGCTTATCCCGATCTGAAAGCCAGCCAAAACTTCCTCGATCTTCAGAATGAAATCGCAGATATCGAGAACAAGATCGCTGCAGCCCGAAGATTCTTTAACTCGGCAACAAAGGAACTCAATGTTGCAACCGAATTGTTTCCTTCAAATCTTATAGCCACACTTTTCAACTTCAGGCGTGAACCTATGTTTGAGCTCGGAGAAAAACGTGCAGAGGTTGAGGAACCTCCTCAGATCAAGTTCCAGTAACATGAAGTACTTCGGACTGCAGAGCCAGATAAGAAAGAACAATACAAATTCAGTCTTGATCTTGTTTATGTTCCCGTTGGTCTTTTTTGGACTTACCTGGCTTTTCTTTTTTTTCATGTCGATGGGAGTGAAGGATGAGCAGTTTGAACTCATTAATGTTAACCGCTCCTTCATCTCAACAATACCATGGATAACTATTGGAGTCGTAATCTGGTTTGTAATTGCATATTTTTCCCATTCCAGGATCATTGACCTGGCTACAAATTCTAAACCTCTCGAAAGAAAGGATAACAAAAGAGTCTACAATCTGGTGGAGAACCTGTGTATCTCGACAGGGATGAAAATGCCAAAAGTCAATATTATTGAGGATGACTCCCTGAATGCATTCGCAAGCGGTATTAACTCAAAAACTTATTCGGTTTCTCTTTCAAGGGGTATTATAGACAAGCTTCAGGATGATGAACTTGAGGCTGTTATTGCCCACGAGCTAACACACATAAGAAACCGTGATGTCAGACTACTGATAATTTCGATTGTTTTCGTCGGAATATTCGGCTTCATAACTGAAATGCTCTTCCGATCGCTCAGATTTGGAAGCCTGGGCCGGGGTAAAAAACAGGGCGGGGCAATTCTTATTGCACTCGTCCTGGCATTAGTAGGTTACCTCCTGGCATCACTATTCAGATTTGCCCTTTCAAGAAAACGTGAATTCCTTGCTGATGCCGGTTCGGCTGAGCTTACAAGAAGACCACTGGCACTGGCTTCAGCGCTTAGGAAAGTATCGGCCGATCCGACAATTGAGGCGGTGAAGCAGAAGGATGTTGCACAGATGTTTATCGAGAATCCCCAGGAGACTGATAAGGAAAACAAGTTTTCATTTTCCAACTTGTTTGCGACACATCCTCCGATCCAGAAGAGGATTCAACTTCTGGAGCAGTATTAGGATTTACACATACTCACCCCCTTCTTTTCCCCCTCTCTCCGCCAACTGGCGGAAAGAGGGGAAATTGATTGTAATAAAGTAATATCACTCCCCCTCTTTACGAAGTGGAGAGGGGGTTGGGGGGTGAGTACCTTTTTTCTTAAAGAGCCTGGTTTCTTCTCCATTAAGAAGCCTGGAAATATTTTTCCTGTGAGTATAAACCAAAGCGATCGCGACTAATATTGAAAATACTTTAAATAAAACTGAGGGTGTGTCAAAAAACAGCATTAAAAAAACAGGGAAAGCCACTCCTGCACTCATTGATGAAAGAGAAACATAACCGGTGATCAGCATGACACACAAAAATACCCCGAGGCAGGATAAGGTAACCATCGGGTGTATTGCCAGGAGAACTCCGAAAATTGTAGCTACTCCNTTACCTCCGCGAAATCCTGCAAATACCGGAAAAATATGCCCTGTAACCACTGTAATTCCTGCCAGTATCTGGTAATTTGTCATCAGAGCTGTTCCTTCTCCTGCAAGATCAAAAAAAACAGGTAGCATAGAGGCAACCCAGCCCTTCAGAACATCAATAAGCAAAACGGGAATACCGGTCTTCCATCCAAGTACCCTTATGACATTAGTTGCTCCTGCATTACCGCTTCCATGCTCCCTGACATCAATACCATGGAATATTTTTCCTGCCCACACCGCGGTAGCTACCGATCCCAGCAGATAAGATAACANTAATGTCAGCAGCAGATATACAAGGTTCATATTACTAACGTATTTCAGATTCTGGGTCCGAACTCGGCAAGCGCAGCAGTCTCTTCATTAGAAGCAAATTTACTGAAGTTATTTATAAATTTCAATGCCAGATCCGTTGCAGCGATATGCCATTTGAATGGTGATTCCCATGCTGCCGACGGATCAAGCAGACTGCTTTTTACCCCTTCAATCTTATCGGGGATGCTCAGATTAAATACGGGTAGTACACTGAATTTATTTTGATTTATCGAATCGTTAAGTATAGCGTTGATTATCAGCCTTGTGGTAGGCAGATCCAANCTGGTTCCCAAACCGTAAGGTCCTGCTGTCCAGCCTGTGTTTACAAGCCATGCCTCAGCTTTGTGAAGTTTCATTTTTGCAGTAAGTTCATTTGCATAAATAATCGGATCGAGCATAAGGAATGCNGCTCCGAAACATGCGGAAAACGATGGTACAGGTTCCACAATACCTCTTTCAGTCCCTGCCACTTTTGCTGTGTATCCGCTAAGGAAATAGTATCTTGTCTGTTCTTCGGTAAGCCGGCTGACAGGAGGGAGTACACCAAATGTATCAGCTGAAAGAAAGATCACCTTCTTTGCATGGCCAGTTTTTGAAACGGGTTTAACAATATTATTTATATGGTAAATAGGATATGAGACTCTTGTATTCTCAGTTTTCGAATCGTTATTAAAATCAATTGTACCGTCCGAAAGAACAACAAGGTTTTCGAGCAGAGCATCTCTCCTGATGGCACCGTAAATGTCTGGTTCATTCTTTCTTGTGAGCTTGAAGCATTTTGCATAACATCCACCCTCAAAATTAAAGATACCGTCATCGTCCCATCCATGCTCATCATCACCCACAAGGGCTCTGTCGGGGTCGGTTGAAAGAGTGGTCTTACCTGTTCCCGACAGTCCGAAGAATATTGCAACATCACCCTTTTTCCCAACATTTGCAGAGCAGTGCATGGATGCAATACCCTTAAGCGGAAGGTGGTAGTTCATTACAGAAAAGATTCCTTTTTTCATTTCCCCGCCATACCAGGTTCCGCCTATCACTGCCATACCTGCACTTAGATTGAAAAAGATAAAGTTTTCAGAATTAAGTCCCTGCTTTTTCCAGTCGGGATTCGTTGTTTTTGAGGCGTTGAGAACTACAAACTGCGGAGCAAAATTTTCAAGTTCTTCCGGCTCAGGTCTTATAAACATGTTCTTTACGAAGTGTGCCTGCCAGCCAACTTCGAGAATAAACCTGACGGCAAGGCGTGAGTTTTTATTTGCTCCGCTGAAGCAATCCACAACAAAAAGCCTCTTCCCGGAAAGCTGCCTGGCAGCAAGATTCCTGCAGTGTTCCCATATCTCATTTGTTATCGGTTTATTATCGGATATTTTTGCCTTTTCCGATTTCCACCAGATACTGTTTTTTGTTGCATCGTCAAGTACAATATATTTGTCTTTTGGAGAACGACCCGTAAATATTCCGGTATCGACTGACACAGCCCCCGACCTGGTTATTAATCCTTTTTCGAAACCGGTTAATCCCGGTTTTGTCTCTTCAGCAAACAGGGTATTATAGGAAGGATTATAGAGTACCTCGGTAACGCTTTCAATCCCGTATTTTTTAAGATCATCAGGTGATACCATATTGGTTTATTTCAGAATTCTTATTGAATTTTCAAATGTATCAATTATTATTTGATTTTTTTTTT
>JGI20214J51650_10000945_pt1 | contig 18384 bp, 11 predicted proteins | sample WetSurMetagenome_FD_51650 | JGI IMG/M metagenome (IMG submission 51650) | reverse complement strand
TTTTTCAGGTAGAGGACATGGCGGGTATCGGGGTCCCGCCGGATCCTCCCCCCCCACTTCCGTTTATAGCCGACTATCCCGTCAGTGATACATGGCCTGGATAACCCGTAATCAATGTACCGGGCTTTCTTTTCGATCGCCCGCTGGATACAGTAATAGTAGAGGGCCGCCCCTGCCCCCTCTTTCAGATACGATTCATCAGCCAGGCCGAAGACGAGCATGCTGTAGGTGTCGCCGACAAGATTGCAGAACTGCCCTGCCACGATGTGTCCGTCTTCTTTGACAAAACAGAGCTCGCCCTCCCTGACGAGGTCCTGGAGCAGGAAGACCTGTTTTATGAGAATGACGTCCTCGTGGCGCAGGTGAACGAACGGGAGGTACAGATTCTCGTAAAAAAATTCGAGGTCCTTTGGGTCTTTTGAGAAGAGCGGTTCGAATTTTTCTATCCTGCGGCGCTCCCGTTTCATGTCCTTATTGCTAAAGAGCGTCTCCACAGGTGTAGCCAGGTCAAACACCTGCCGGACACGGCGCAGGGAAAGGATGCCGTCAGTGAAAAACCGCGATAACCAGGTATGCATGTCGATGACAACATGCTCGTGGCGGCGGGCATACGATCGGAGGTTCCAGGCCCAGATAGTACCCGTCCGCGTTACCGTTGCACCCGGGTAAATGCCTTCGATGAAATGGGTATCCGGTTCATCGGAAGTAACATAGGAAAAACGACCCTCCTCAAGGTCTTCATAGACTTTGAACCGCAGTTCAGTGACCAGGCGGCCGGATTTTTTCAGAAGTGACAGGTAATCATTGATCTGCTTTTTCCTCTCTTCTGGTAAATTCTTATAAAACGCAACGAATGGATTACCCATCTGCCAAACTCCGGTTCTGCTGATATGTCCCTCTTTCCTGCGCATTGCCGGTATATAAAATGTCGCGTGAGTTTTACATTTTGTATGATAAACTTTTTTTTGTACCCCATCATAGCCCCTGGCCGGACCAGAACCGGGACACTGTGCCGGTCAGGGGAANGATGATCGCCTGGCAGGAACAGCCCTGATCAGAAGTCCCTGGCGGAAGTTACCTGTCAGAAGAGGGGCAGAGGGCCCTTTCTTGAAAAAAAATGAGTATTCCCCTGAATAAAACAGTGAATAACGCAGTCACCAGACTCTTTCGTTCCTGACCACGACCTGCCCCGGGAGAAGCGGACGCGGACAGGCGTACAATTTCACGGCTTCCCTCGCGTGACCCGGCGTTACCCTTTTTTTTAGTCGCCGGACGCCCGGTGACCTGTCACGCCATCTGTTTCATCAGCAGNTCCAGGGCTTCGAGCTCCTTTTTACCGCCGCACTTGCGCACGATCCCGGTATGGTAATCGATCAGGGTTTTCAGTTCCGGGTCGCGGGTGACGATAAACCGGGTCGCGTGAACGGTCGCATCGATGAGGCTGTTGAACCCGCGATTGACCGGGTGGAACGAGACCTCTTCAATGATCTCTTTCTCAAGCGTGAGCTGCACTACCACCATGCCCCCGGAAGTATGCTCGACCGCTGCTGAAAAGGCGGCCCAGCCGTCCACCCCGGCAAGACGGTATATCGTACGGCCGTTGACCGGTTCTTCGATAAAGGCATCGCGGGGAAGGTCCTCGAATGCGGTTTTCACGTACATGAGCGGGTCGTGAATGAAGTTTGCCACCACCCACCCGTCTTTCGCGATATTCTCCGCGGTATGGCTCCCGGGAAAGAGGACCATGCTGGCCTTTCCCTGCCGGTAATGAATGCCCATCGGGGCGGCATTAAAAGCGGTTGTCGCGATGACCTCGTTGATCCCTCCCCTCAGCAGTCCCATGACCACCCCTCCCCGAGCGCCAGGTAGATCGCGGCAATGGTAATATCTGCCATCGAGCCCGGGTTGATATCCCGGCGGATGCATTCCTCATCAAAACTCTCGATCGTCCGCTGCCCGTCAAGGACTTCCCGGGCAGAGAGCATGACCTGCCGTGCAATGTCAGCCCCGTGCTTCTTGATGATGAAGGTGTCCGGTTCCGTTGCAAGGAGGGTAAGGAACGTGTCAACAATGGAGCGGCGCCCGGGCCCGAACTCTTTCAGGAGATCGGCTCCCCGCCTGGTGAGGGGAAATCCCGTTACCCACTCGCGGGCAACCATGTCCCGGGGTGCAGAGTGCTGCATGATATCGGCAAGGGTCATATCCCGGTCGCGGATGAGCGTGAGGGTGTGGGGGTCGTTCACATCGAGTTCATCGGTCGCGTTCATCTTCACGGCAGTGGACGCAAATGCCTTATAAAATGCTACGGCATCAGATGTGTCCGTTTTTCCGATCGCCAGAAGCGCCCCGGGAATATCTTTCCCGTAGACNAGCGGGATGAGGAGGATGAACGCGCCAAAATGCGTATTGCCCCCGCTGTGGCAGCTGGTGTCACGGACGGCATGCTTGATGATCTCGCCAATGCGGCCGGTGCCGCGTTCGGCTTCGTCAAGGGCTTCGCGCGCGAAGATCGTGGACGCAAGGAAATGTTCCAGCCGTGTTTCGGCATAGTCATGGCAACGGTCCACGTTTCCCGGCTTGGGGTACGCACAGACCTCCAGCATCATGGCAAGCTGCGCACGTTCAGCCCGACTCATCTGAAGACACGTCATGGAACACCCGGCCCATTATGGTATCTGAGAGCTCACGTTTCAGGCGCATATATTCTTTCTTCGATATGCCTGCCTGTTTGAGGGTCATGTCGCGGAACATGCAGGGCGACGAGGTCTTGCAGCACCAGCAGAGGCTGCCAAAACAGGTCTGTTTACCCTCCTCGAGCGGGGTGCCCCGGACAGAATCCATCTTCATCCGGATATACGCATCCTTGGGCATGCCGATGCGGTTAAGCGTGGGGATGAGCGGGCACTCCTTGACCGGCATGCAGCAGAACGTGAGCGAGCGGATGTCCCCGCCGCGGCAGAGCTGTTTGGGAGAATTATACCATCCCTCCTCATCAGCGTAACGGGCAATGGACGCATCGAGGCCGGCAAGGGTCTGTTCATCCGACTGGCGGGCGAGGGAGACGAGATCGGCGCCGTGAGAGAGCATCTCCCGCATGCGGTCGAAGGTGTTGATGGAGTTGTTGGCGATCAGCATGAGCGGACAACTGTTGCGTATCTGACGGAGCTTTGCCGATCCGAAGTCCATAAGATCGATGTGAAGGATATCGGCTCCCGCTTTCCAGAGAGCCTCTGCGATCTTCCGGTCATCGTCGGCAACCCCGGCCCGGATCTTCACCGAGACCGTGACACCCTCCTCTTTCAGGGCACGGACAGCGAGAACAAGCTCGTCAGGATGCCTCAGGAAGTATTCGCCGGAGCCTGCCTCAATCATGGCAGGCTGGCGGCAGTGGGCATCGATCTCGTACACGACTGAATCCCCGATCGCCCGGGCAATCGCACGGAATGATGCGGGCGAGCTGCCACGCAGGTTGATGCCCGGGATTACATCACTCTTCTCAAATTTCGCCACCTGCGATGTCAGCTCTTCCACCGGATTGGCGAAGACGAACTCTTTCCTGCCACTCTCTGCCATGGAACGGGCAGCCGCCATTGTCGCCGTATCGATGGAATACCCGCCAATGAAAACAAAGCCGATATGACCAGCCCTTCGGAGCGCATATTCTGCGTCAACGATCCCGGACATAGAAGCGATCCCGACCGGCGTCCTGACAACACGGTCGTTGATCAGCAGCCCGAAGCGCTCAAATGCGTGCATCATGTAGTTCATATCCGTTGACAGGCATGAGACAAATTACTTTGCTTACGACCGGGGTACCGCTTCCGTCGGAACCTGNGACTGGTGCCCCTAAGGTCGGCAAAGCCCCCNAACCGCTCATGGTGAGACGGTTACAGGGAGGTGTAATGAAAAATCCATTTGGTAAGAATTTTTAATCATCCCGGTAATACTATTTGTTATATGGGTACTAAGGGAATGTTACTCGTCGGCCATGGAAGCACCATGCCCTATAACCAGGAACTTGTCGAAAAGACTGCCGCGTTCATCAAGGCAAGGAATGCCGGTTTTATTGTGAAATGCGGTTTTATGAACATGAATAAACCCACCATCAAGGAGTCCCTCGATGCATTCCGCCACGAACCGATCGATGCCCTCGTCGTCGTCCCCCTGTTCCTGGCTAAAGGAGTCCATATTGAAAAAGACATTCCCGGGGAGATCGGACTTCCGGAAGGTGTCAGGAAAGGGACGTTTACCCTGAATGGAAAAAAGGTGCCGCTTGTGTACGCGGAACCGATCGGGAGCGATCCGCTTCTCGCGGATCTGATGATCAAGAACGCGACGTCCGCGCTCTCTCTTCTCTAACATTTTTATGCGGGTCCTGGTACTGGATACGATTCATGGCGGGAACGAGATCGGTGCCGCCTGCAGGGCGGCAGGGAATACCGTTGATGTCGTGGACATCTATACCGGCACGACACCGGCCCTGCTCCAGGCAGCAGCGACTACATCCTACGACCTGATCGTTGCACCGGTCCATCTCGACCCGGACCACCCGCTCCTCTCCCGCCGGCAGGTACCCGTCATCACCCATCATGAGGCTGTACGACACCTGCTTGGAAAGGATCTTCCTTCCCCGCTGATCGAGATTACCGGTGCGAGGGGGAAGACCACAACAGCACATGCTCTGGCCCATCTTCTCCCGGGAAAAGGGGTCCTGCATACCTCAACCGGGACGTACGGTTACCCGGAAAAAACCCTCCTTGGGAAACGAAGCATCACCCCGGCATCCGTGATCCCGGCTGCACGTTCAGCCCGGGGAATGCATGGCTGGCTGGTCGCCGAGATCTCGCTCGGGGTTACCGGGGCAGGGGACCTCGCCATCATCACTTCCCCGGAGGATTACCTCTTTGCCGCCGGGAAAAAGCACGCACTCGATGAAAAAATCGCCTCGCTGGTGCATGCGGACCCGGTGCTTGTTGCCCCGGGGGTCCCCGCCCGCGGGGACCATATCGTGCATCTTGAGGATATGGCGAGCGTCGATGGAACGAGGTGTGCCGTTGCATGGGGCGGGGAGCGGGCAGAAATTGAGAACCCCTTGTTCGGCCTCCCGCCGTACCGTGTTCCGCTGATGCTCGCTGCGGCGGCAGCCATGATCCTGGACATCAGCCCCCGCCCCCTCACTTCCTTTGAGGCTCTCCCCGGGCGCATGGCAGTCAGCCGCGAGAGGAATAGCATAATCGTGGACAATGCCAACAGCGGGACGAATGCTGCCTCCACGGTCTGCGCGGCACACTATGCCCGTTCGTGCTCAGGAACGTCCGTCCTGACCCTTGTTATCGGCCAGGTTGTCGGGGACGGCGCGGTATGCGAAGGGTTCTCTCACCCTGAAATTGCCCGGGCCATCGGCGAAGTACAGCCTGCTCACCTTGTCTGGGTTGGCAGACGCCCGGACCCGGGGTCTGCGGAGGAGATCGCTCTCAAGGGCCGTATCGATGCGGTCTGTACAACCCTGAACGAAGCCCGGGAGACTGCTCTCCGGATCACTGAACATGGATCGATCGTCCTTTCCGTTAAGACGTGGAGATAAGTGAGTAACCATGAAATACATGCATCCCCGCCCCAGTTCGATCGTTGCTGCACTCTATACTGCGCGGGACCTCAGGGTTGATGTCGCCATACTGCACGGGCCATCAGGCTGTTCATTCAAGCACGCCCGCCTCCTCGAGGAGGACGGGATGCGGGTGCTCACGACTTCCCTCGCAGATAACGAGTTTATCTTCGGGGGGCAGAAACCCCTCGAGGATGTTCTCCGGTATGCTGAAGAGCAGTTCACGCCAGCGCGCATGGCGGTGATCGGCACCTGCGTCTCGATGATCATTGGCGAGGACCTCCAGGCTGCAGTGGATGCGGCAGGCATCACGACCCCGACCATCGCTGTCGATATCCATGCGGGGTATCTTGAGAATATTGCGGGGGTCATTGCAACCCTTGAAGCAGCGGAACAGGCGGGCTGGATCACTGCTGAAGAGATGACCCGCCAGCGGTTCCTGATGGCAAAGGCGACCGAGGTGGAACGGTTGCGGGGAGCGGCATGCAGACCGTACATCGAACCTTCCCGCGGGGATCTCAAGCACCGGGCTGCACAGCGCCTGCTGGAACTGGCCCGGAGCGGTTGCCGTGGCGTCGCCATCATGAACGCCAAGAAGGAGACGGCGTTCATGTTCTCGGATATCCTGCTCGCGCTCCATGATGTATGCCCGGATGCGGACATAACCTATATCGCGAATCTCGATGCACGGGGCCTTCCCAAGACGCGTGTGGATGCGCAGATGATTCTGGATGAGATGATTGCCCGGGGCGTAACACCGGAACTGGCTGGGGCGCTGGACGAGTACGGGGCGAACGGTGACCTGCTCGGGCGGAGGCTCCGGGAGATCCGGCCCGCCTTTGCGCTGATCGCCGGTGTCCCTCATGCTATCCCCGGGGAATATACTGAAGGAATTGAATGTTTCTCGGTAACGAACGGCCCCCGTCAGGTTGAACCGCTCCACGAACTGGGGCACAGGCACGTGATGGTGGAGATCGACCTCCACCCCAAGACACTCGGGGTGAGCTCGATTGTAGAGAGCGAGTTCGGGGCTGTGCTCCGGAGCCTTGTATGAAACAGATCCTCATCACCGGCGATCGTTCCGGGAGCGGCAAGACCAGTATCACACTCGCGCTCGCGGCACTCCTCAACAAGGACTACTGCGTCCAGACATTCAAGGTCGGGATGGACTATATCGATCCCTCCTATCTTGCAGCAGTCTCCGGCCGCCCGTGCAGGAACCTCGACAGCTTTGCCCTGACAGAACCCCAGATTCACGACGTGTTCAGCTACGGGTGTCGCGGCGCCGATATCGCCCTCGTCGAAGGAGTCCGGGGATTGTATGAAGGCGCCGAAGCACTTTCAGACCTGGGGAGCACGGCGGCAATCGCTAAGACGCTCGAGCTTCCGGTTATTCTTGTCGTCTCCGCGCAGAGCATCACCCGCAGCGCTGCTGCCATTGTCAGGGGGTTCCAGTCCTTTGACCCCGGTGTCAGGATAGTTGGGGTCATCCTGAATAATGTCAAGGGAGGCCTCCATTCCGCAAAAGCAATCACCGCAATCGAACACTACTGCGGGGTACCGGTCATCGGGGCCATCCCCCGCATGGAGGAGATGCAGCTCGCCATGCGTCACCTGGGACTGGTCCCGTACCGCGAGGGGTCCGGGCGGGGCGACTTCGATACCCGCATTGCGAAGATTACGGAGATGATTGGGCAGTATGTGGATCTCGACCGTCTCCTCGCCCTCATGGTTGAGCGGGAGCTTCCGGTCTCCCCCCGATCGCTTTTCGATCCTGCTCCACCCTGCGATGTAACGATTGGCGTTGCACTGGATGAGGCTTTCAACTTCTATTACGCCGACCTGTTCGATATCCTCACGACACTGGGGGCAGAAGTGGTCCCCTTCAGCCCGGTGCATGACCGTCTTCCTGCGGCGGACGGNTATATCATTGGCGGAGGCTACCCCGAACTTTTTGTCCGCGAACTGGAGGCAAATNCCCGGATGAGGGAGGCACTCGCGGAAGTATCGCGAAACGGGATGCCGATCTATGCAGAATGCGGCGGCCTGATGTACCTCACCGAGCGCATGATCCTGAATAAAGGNTGGCAGAAATCAGAAGCGGAACAAAGTTACTCGATGTGCGGTGTATTTCACGGGGTAACGCGGATGCCTTCCCGCCGCGTTGTCAGCTATGTCGAAGGCACCTGCAGCGACGCATCCCCCATGGGAGCGGCAATGTTCCGCGGGCATGAGTTCCATTATTCCGCGGTGGAACTCGATCCGGAGACCCGCTTTGCATACGAGCTCTCCCGGGGTGTCGGGATCCGTGAACATCTCGATGGTGCGGTAGTGGACGCGACTCTTGGCAGTTATACTCACCTCCACCCGGTTGCGAGTGCCGGGATGTTCCGCCATTTTGTCGGCGTATGCCGGGCGGGACAAAAGTAGGAAGCGGTCATTGTTCTCACTGGTGTGCGGTACCTGCGAGAGCGGATTTTTTTGGGCCGGTTTTGCTGTTGCTTTCAGCATTTTCCGCAAGGCTCCATGTCCCCACGAGGGATCAAATGAACCTTCGGCTCTAACCTCCGGTCCCGGTCAGATCTTCCCCTTCCTCCGGAGTTAATGGTAAACCCTTGTGGGTATGCACCATTGCCCCAGGAAATGTGGTGCACCACTTCCTGTTCCGGAGTTCAAAAGAAAAAACTACAATAACCCCCACACCCCATGAACTCGTATGATCATTTACCTTGATGGGAAATACCTTCCGGACGACCAGGCAAAAGTTTCTGTTTTCGATCATGGTTTTCTCTATGGCGATGGTGTCTTCGAGGGTATCAGGGCATACAACGGGAAGATCTTCCGCTTAAAAGAACATCTGGATCGTCTCTACGATTCAGCAAAGACCATCGACCTCCACCCCCCGCTCACCAAGGAAGAGATGGCAGAAATCTTCTGCGAAGTCCTGCGAAGGAACAACCTGACGGATGCCTATATCCGTCCCATTATCAGCCGCGGCGTCGGCGATCTTGGTCTCGACCCCCGCAAGTGCCCGAAACCTTCTGTCATCGTGATCGCGGTGAGCTGGGGAGCCATGTACGGCGATCTGTATGACAAGGGACTCCGGGGTATAACGGTATCGATACGCCGTAACCCGGCTGAGGCGCTCCCGCCCAATGTCAAGAGCCTGAACTATCTCAACAATATCCTTGCGAAGATCGAAGCGAATTACAAGGGCGGGGATGAGGCGATCTTCTTTGATACGAACGGGTACCTTTCGGAAGGCTCCGGAGATAACCTGTANGTTGTCAAGAACGGCGAGATCCTCACGCCCCCTACCCTCAACAACCTCCGCGGAATAACCCGGATGGTGCTCCTGGAACTTGCCCGNTCCCTCGGTATTACGGTGAAGGAACAGAACCTGGGGTATTTCGATCTCTACACTGCTGACGAGCTGATCTGTACCGGTACAGCGGCAGAAGTGGCACCGATCACCTGGGTTGACGGACGTGTCATTGGAAGCGGAAAACCCGGCCCGGTCACNCGGCAGCTNATGGCAGCATTCAAGACCGCAACCGAGAAAGAAGGCNATCCCATCAATAAAAAATAAGGTCCCACTACCTTTTTTTGCCATACGGCGACATCTCTCCCGTCGTCTTTGGGGGAATTCCTCATCATTCGTAACGAGGAAGAGGAACCTGCAGGCTGGGACCTCCGGATTTTTTACCGGTGGTGGATGAAGAACCCCTGCCCCTGATGCAAAGAATGCCGCCGCTCGTGCGATGGATAGAGTCAGTGTCTGGGGGACCAGCAGAGTGATCTCCTCTCAGCAATCCCCGGGGTATGCCCTTTGGGGGGGAGCCTTGCAACCGTTTCAGCGATTCGGTTGAAAAGGGTACGGTATCACCGCATCTCCTGATTTCGTGATCTGGCCGTCATCAACCCACTTTCGCCAGTTCTNCTCCCAAACAGGGGCGGGAGCGCAAGCAATTCATCGCCCTATCCAAAAACCCGGTCCGGACAATTCAGTTATCGCAACCGGGACGAAGCCCCGGGAGCATCACCCTTTTCCGGTCACCGGCAGAAGCACTTTTTTGTCTTCGCATTGCGGAACAGGCATTTTCCTGCTCTGGAGAAATTCTGGCAAACTAAAAAAAAATCGCACCCGGGGGCTCCAGCACTGCATGCTTCTGCCCCCGCCGCCAGGCATCCCCAAATGCGACAGTTACTCAGGAAGGGTGAAGGTAACGTTGCCGAGACGAGGGGGTCAGGGGGCGTTCCCCCGGGTCTGCCTCCCCCTTTGGGGGAAGAGAGGGGGTCACCCCCGTATACAGAACCAGGTGACCAAAAACAGGACTTCCCATGAAAATCATTTTTTGTTACGATGGGTGCTGCCGCCCCGAAGGGCGCCCCGCGGCGGCTTCCATGAGATGTTTTTGAGAAAAACCGAACTTGCCCCGCCGTGCACTACCGAGGCCATGAGGCGGGGGATCCTCTCGCTTCATTTTTACAATTTTCATCGGTCCGGGAGTGAACAGAATCGGTTCATAAACTGTTTCTCCGGAGCCCATTTTTTTCGTTTTTTATGGAGCAGATCTTTCCTGCAATACCGGGCAGAAATAGTAAATTATCCTTAAAAATGCATTTTCTTCAATTCAGGTATCGCGATAACCGCTTTTTTTTTATCCGATGGCGTTTAAAAAAAAGACCAAACCCCCGTGAGCGAAGGCACCGGTTCATTCGATCCGCAGGATCTCCGAATAGAAGATCCTCAACAGCTGTTCGAGGTGGATATAGGCTTTTTTATGGTCTGTATAGACGCGGAGGAGCTCTCCGCCGCGGATCTTAAAGGTGATATACCCTGCCAGAAGCATCGGTTTCTTCATCTCGATAGACAGGATATCCTTCCGCGGAACCTCGAATACTCTCATGCGTGTCAGTTCTCCAATGGTACGCGGAGTCGTATCAACGGTTGTCCCAAAGAGTCCGTCAAGGATGAAGTCGCCGAACTGGAGCCCGCTCCTGTGGTCTGCGTCCAGGTTGGGGTTATGGATCACAAACATCCGCCGGTCAGTGAAATAGACCCCGTACCCGCCCGTCGTCGAACCAAGAGATCCGGCGATGGAGCCGGCAATCCCTTCCCGCGGTACTTTGACCGTCGTGCTCGTAAGTCCGCCAAGGTACTGCTCCTCTTCAGGGTTATGGGAAATATCCTTGCTATTCGGCTGCTCGGAAAAGAGGAGTGACTGTACTGCTGCGATAACCGTGCCTTTCGCGTCAGAAATGGCGGTTGCTTTCCCCCAAATCAGTATTGGCTTGCCCCGGATTGTTACACTCTCGAGGGCCCCGATGATCGTGTCCCCGTCACGGGTGATCTCGGGCAGTTCTCCCTGGACCGGGCTGTCCGGCGGCATGATAAGATAATCGATGAGCATCGGCTTGCGTTCGCCGTAAAACGGGAATGAATAATTGAAATCCCCCGTCCCGATCATTTCTGCTGCCCCGATGCCCGTCAGGCGGGCGATTGCCGCATTCCAGGCAATGACGACCCCCTGGCGGTCAATGGCAAAGACCGGGTATGCAACCTCTTCGATCGTCTCACTGAGCAGTCTGCCCCGGTCCAGGCTGACAGAGACGGAGGCCGGGCGGGGAAGTGCCTTNGGGACGCTTGCGAGAGCGGAGTGCGGGATATCCAGGAACGGGTCGTTCAGCTGCAGTTTGCCGATCAGCTCAAGGGTCCGGACTTCATCAAGCCATTCAAGTTCCGCATCAGTAATCTCCTCGACTTTCTTCACTGCATCCGGGTAGAACATATTCAGCAGCTGTTCGAGATGCAGGAACGCCTTTGTGTGGTCCACAAAAATCCTGAACGAGCTCCCGTCCCTGATCCGGATGATCAGGAAGCCGGCAAGGAAGCGGGGGGTCTTCAGCTCGATGGCGGTGATATCGTCCCGCCAGACTTCGAACACTTTTATCCGTTCGAGGTCCGGTATAGACCGTGGCCGCATATCCACCGTGACGCCGAAAAGCTCGTCAATGATGAATTCTCCGAACTGGATCCCATTGTCCCGGCTCGCATCCAGCTCAGGATTGTGGACAACGATGATACGGCGGTCAGTAGCATAAACACCGTAGCCCCCGGTTGTATACCCGATAGCACCGGCGATAGATCCACCAAGGCCTTCGCCGGCAACCTTGAGAATAATGCTGGAAACCCCGCCAATGTACTGTTCTCCGCCGTCACCACCTTCTGCCCCCGGGGGATATTTTTCATGGACGAGGAGGGACTGAACCGCTGCGATCACGGTACCGCTGCCATCAAAGATCGGGGTCCCCTTCCCCCAGACCTGGACCTGCCTGCCGCGAATCGTCACATCCTCGACGTCGCCACAGTACGAGTCGCCATCGCGGACCAGCCCGGGGAAGACTTCATGGCTGGAGCCCATGGCAGCCCGCAGGATATAATCGATCAGCATCGGTCTTGGTTCGCCATAGATGGGAAACGCATAGGAATAGTCCCCCAGACCGATCATTGTTTGGGCATCGACACCGGTCAGTTCTGCCATGGCATAATTCCAGGCAATGACGATACCGTCCCGGTTGATGGCAAAAATCGGGTACTGGATCTCCTCAACCGAATCCGCGAGGTTTGAAAGCTCAGGAGCGATTGGAGTACCAGCGCCTGGGGAGGAGATGAGCGGTTGCGATTCTTCCGGATCAGCAGTCACTCCTGCCGGTGACAGAATCTCGTCAAGGCGGAGGACATTCGAGAGATCCCGCCCCTGGGCGAGATATTCCATCACGGTGCCGTCTTCATTGAAGAATGCATGATACCCCCACTGGTAGAGGCGCGGCTCTCCCCTGCTGTTCAGGGCATGGTGCTCGATGTAGGTTCCCGGCTCTGATGGAGAAAGCGCCTGCAGGATTGCAGAAATTTTTTCCCGTTCGGCTTTCGGAATCGTGGCAAGGAAATTGGTCCCCGCGATCTCCTCTCCTGTCCTGCCAATAAATCCTGCGTATGCCTCGTTTGCGTGGGTACAGGATCCATCAGGCAGGAAACTGCACAGGAGGTCGGTCTGCTGTTCGAGCAGAGCATGGTACCGGGTTTCACTCTCCGTGGAGAAATGTTCCTTCCGTCTCGTCATCACAGAACGACGGATGAAATCCTCTACCTTGGGCATCTCGGAGAGGATGTTCACGCCTTTCTGGACATAGTAATTACCGCCATTATTGAGTGCCTCGATGGCGACCTGGGCAATATGACGGGCAGTAAAGATGATGAAAAGGGCCGGATCATTCTGGGCACGAACCGTTTTGAGGAATTTGATCCCGTCCATATCCGGCATGGCATAATCGGATATGATGGCATCGAACTGGTACTGGCGGATCAGTTCCAGCGCTTCTGCCGGGGTCGTGCTGGTGAAGACGGAAAAATCCGGTACCCGCTCAAAATATTTTTTCAGGATATCCAGCACGCCGACATCATCGTCGACGCAGAGAAGCGAGATCAGAGGTGAATTCTGGGGTGCGCTGGACATATTCTCTGGTTCTCCTGTTTTTTTAAGGAAATTGAAAGGAAAATCTACCCGACCTCAAATTATCCTGGTATACGTATTGTCTGAATGTCAGTTGTGCAGATTCTCTATTTATTTTTTTAGTATTTGAAAGTGATGAATTTACCAATCGGAGAAATAATACATTTAATCGTTTTTTAATAGATTAGCAAACTCTGAGCCAAGTTTTTTTATTTTTCAAAAAAAGATTTCTCGCACCGGGTCATTGCAGAATAAAACCTTTAGGCATAAAGATTCTTTAAACGTTCTCTCATTTCCTTTAAATAATTAAGTATCGATAAAATAATCGGCCGGGAAAAAAGAGATGGGATCGGGGTTTAATGCCAGATTAACCCTGGCTGGAATGGAGGGCTTCCGGGTAGAACATCTGAAGGAGCTGAGTAATGTGGGTATAGGTTTTTTTATGGTCGATGTAGACCCGGAATTTCTCGCCGGACCAGGTTCTGATGGTGATGGAGCCGGCCAGGAGCATGGGCTCTTTTAACTCGATTGCACCGATATCCTTGCGTCTGACTTCGAATACTTTTCTCTGCTCAAGGTCCGCGATTGCCCGGGGACTTGTATCAATGCTGGTACCGAAAAGCTCGTCAATAATAAAGGTACCAAACTGGATCCCGCCTTCCTGAGAAGGGTCAAGTTCCGGGGTGTGGACCACGAAGAGCCGCTGATCGGTTGCATAGACGCCGAAACCTCCTGCCGAGGAACCAATCGCTCCTGCAATGGCGCCGGACCGGCCGTTACCGGGGACCTTGACCGTCGTGCTCGATATTCCCCCGATATAGTGCTCTTCGTAGGTCCCGTTACTCCGGACTGGCCCCGGCTCCTGTTCGCTGACGAGGATGGACTGGACTGCGGCGATGACCGCCCCCTGGCTGTCGTAAATCCCGCTTCCTTTGCCCCACATCATCACTGCTTTTCCCCGGATAGTACAGAGTTCAGGCCTTCCGATGAACGTGTCGCCATCACGGGTCACTTCCGGCAGTTCCTTGTCAATTGCAGCCTCCGGGGGGAGGGTAACGTAATCGACGACCATGGGTTGCGCCCTGCCATAGAAGGGGATCGCATACGCATGATCCCCTTTCCCGAGGATCTCATGCTGGGGAACGCCGGTCAGGTCTGCTATTGCCCTGTTCCATGCAATTACTACGCCGTTCTTGTCAATGGCGAAGATCGGGTACTGAACCTGCTCGATCTCTTCGGCCAGGTCAAGCCACATAAGACCCGGTGTTCCTGCGGTCTGGGGTTTTTCATACGTGAGCATCTCCGGGTAGCTCATGACCAGCAGTTTTTCGAGATGGAGGAAAGCCTTCTTGTGATCGATGAAGACCCTGAACGTTTCACCGGATTTTGTGCGGATGACCAGGTACCCTGCGAGGAGACGCGGCGATTTCATATCGATACTGGCGATGTCCTTGCGCCAGACCTCAAACACCTTCAGTCGTTCGAGGTCCCCGATGGACCGCGGGCTCACATCCACGGAAGTGCCGAACAGTTCGTTCATGATGAACGTGCCAAACTGCAGGCCGTCATCCCGCGATGCATCCAGATCCGGGTTATGGACCACAAACAGGCGCTGGTTTGTTGCATACACGCCATACCCCCCGGTTGCGGATCCCAGAGCGCCTGCGATAGACCCTGCCAGCCCTCCCCCGGTCACTTTTACCGTGATGCTCGAAATACCCCCGATATATTCTTCGGTGGAAGTCTCAGTCTCACGCAGGGCCCCGGTCCTCTGTTCACTGACCATAATGGACTGGACCACTGCTACAAGATCGCCCCGGGTATTATGGATCCTGGTCCCCATCCCTTTCATGAGCATCGGCTTTCCGCGGATCGTTACCTCCTCCATCTCGCCGATAAAGGCATTGCCATCCCGGGTTATGGGGGGAATGGTGACGGCATCAAAGCTCCCGGGCGGGTTTGCGATATGGTCAATGAGCATCGGTCGTGACTCGCCATAGAAGGGGACAGCATAGGCAAAGGATCCTTTTCCGATCATCTCGCCTGCCGGGATGCCGGTAAGGCGGCTGATCGCAAGGTTCCAGGCAATAACCCTTCCCTCCCTGTCAATCGCAAAGACCGGGTACTGCAGGGGTTCGAGAGAGTCGGCGATCTCACGCCACTCATCCCGGCCTTCCGGTGCCGGGACGACCGGCACAGGAATAGCATCCTCAGCGGTCGTCTCTTCTGGTGGTGGCACTGCCATTGCGTACTCGTCCAGGGGCACCGGAGCCGGGTGGGTTGTATCGATCCTCATTATGCCGGCACTATCCCTTCCCTGCGCCTGGTACTCTTCTGTCCCCCCGCCCGCATCGGGTATGACGCGGTATGCCCATTCGACCGCATGGACTGCCCCGTCTTTTGAACGGATCCCGTGTTCGATAAAAACGCCGGGTTTCGCCTTCGAGAGGGCAGTAAGGTTTGCGCGAACAACATCCCGCTCCGTTTCCGGGATCAGGGAAAAGAAGTTACCGTCAAGGAGATCCTCGCCGCTCTGCTGGACGAAGCGGGCAAACAGGTCATTCACCAAGGTGACTTTTCCATCCGGGAGGAAACAACAGATGAACTCCAGGGGATTTTCAACGAAGGCACGGTAGCGGGGGTCTTCATTCGGCCGGGAGGTGTCCGCCGGATGTGCGCCGGCCCGTTTCCGGATAAATGCTGTCAGTCGTGGCAGTTCGCTGTAGATGTCCCCGCCTTTCTGGAGGTAATAGTTCCCTCCGTTATTCAGCGCTTCAATGGCAACCCGGGCAATGTGACGTCCCGTAAAAATGATGAACAGGGCATTATTGCCCCGGGACCGCACTTCCTTAAGGAGTGTTATGCCATCCATTTCCGGCATGGCATAGTCCGCAATTATTACATCGAAATGACGGCTGTTCAGTAACCGAAGGGCCTCAGGCCCGCTCCTGCAGGTCTCAAGAACAAAGCCCTGTTCGCGCTGGAAAAATACCCGCAGTGCTTCCAGTACCCGTTCATCGTCATCGACTCCGAGCATGGAGATTGTGCCGGTACTCATCGGTACGATCGCTATCATCAATTACTCCTTTCAGCCGCGATTTCCTTTTCCTTCACGTGCAGCACACGAGCATCGCACTCCGTGGCCCACAGGACCGGAAAAATCTCCGGTACTCGCGTCTTTGTCTGATTCATAACGGCCATGGGAGCGGTTCCATCCCGGAATTATGCCACATACATAATATAAGATTGCCATGCAAGGCCGCAGGGGGTCGGCTTTCTGCAGCAGGGGGTTTTTAAGGTGTTGCATTGCATCAAGATCCTGCCACGACGATTAATTCGTTCGGACCAAAAAAATTTCATGCACCGGAATCCTGCATCATTTTATCGAACCCCGGGTATGCAATACGGTTATCGGGCCCCCCGTCACCTTCCATAACATATTTATGACGTCAGGTAAAATTAGATAGAACACGTCGCTGCTATAGTGTAGTCCGGCCAATCATGCGGGCCTTTCACGCCCGCGACTGGGGTTCGAATCCCCATAGCAGCATTCTTTTATCAGTCTTTCGTTAAAAAAAGTTATTTTTGGTTACGGCCCGAGAGGATCACGGCCCCCAGTGCCAGGGCGCTGATAATCAGAACGGGGGACAGTCCTGCCCGTGTCGGGGAGGGTGCGCCGGAGCCGGGTACGAATGTAGCAGGTACCTGGACCATCTGGTCCGCGAGCACGGTTACCGAGCTTGACCAGTCGCTGTATCCGGTCAGTTTCATGTTGACAATATGGGAACCGGTCGCTACATTGTAGATTGTCACCGGGGTAACCCCGCGGAACTGGTTGTCAACGAAGACCTGCCCGCCAGCCGGCGAGGAAGTTGCAATGATCGATCCCGTTGTCTGGGTGGTGGTCCCTGGTCCCTGCTGGACAACGGAGGATGGAGCCGTGAATACGGCATCAACATTCGTGATCTGACCATTGTACACCTGGACGCTTTGGGTGAAATCGGTGTATCCCGGCACATGGAGCAGGACCGTATGGGTCCCCGGGTTGACCGAGATGATGTTAAAGATATTATTTGAAATTGTGGACCCTTTGTAGATCCCGTCGAGATACACAAGGGCCCCTGCACGGTTTGCATTGATATTGATCGAACCGTATCCAGAGGAAGCGGTATAGCGCGAGAGTGCAAGGTTGGCAACTGTCCCCTGCCCGGCAGCAACGTACTGGGTACTGGTAAGAACATCATACCCCGCGAGGTGAAGTTCAACCTGGTGGGGACCCCGGGAGAGGGCACTGACAGTTACCGGCGAAGACCCTTCGTAATTCCCGTCCACATAGACATCTGCCCCCCGGGGAGTTGAGTCTATAACCAGGGATCCATAACTGACCAGCCCGGTGAGATCGGCATTGATCGCGGGATTTGCCCCATTGTCGACATAGACGTTTGTCACATAGGCTTCATATCCCGGGTAATCCACTTCGACCGTATGATACCCGGTGGTAAGGCCGGTGAATATCCAGGGGGTGATCTCCGAGTTATATCCGTCAAGGATGACTGTTGCCCCTGACGGGTTTGACGTCACGGTCAGCGAGCCGGTCGGGTAATAGGAATTGATGTAATAGGGGTAACCTGGCGGATAATAATACAGCGGCTGGTAGACAGGGCCCGACGGGTAGACGAAGACTGTCACGGTTACGACGGGAGCTGGTGTCGTTGCCTGGGTGACGGGGACGGTTGTCCCCTGGACGGTCAGGGTGGGTGTAGGTGTCCGGGATGCTGTCTGATGCGGGGTTGTCGGGGGGATAGTGACTGTTGCAGGAGGGACGGTTGGTGTTGGTGGGGGAAACGGGGTTCTCTCGGGCGAGGGCCTTTCCCCTCTCTGTATGGGGAATTCGACTTCACCGGAACTGACACGGGGGGCCTGTGCCGGGAGACTGACGATAGTGGCCGGGGTCTGAAGCGGCCGGTTCACCGGAATGAACTGGGTCGGCCTGCTTTGCACAGAGCGGTTAGTATCTGAAGACTGATCCGGGGCTGCAGGCACGAGTGTTACGATGACTCCCATGACAAAAAGTATCGTCAGAAAGGCAACCAGGTGTTTCATGGAGATCCTCGCTGATTTTCAACATGCTGCTGCCTTTTATCGTTTTCGGGAAATTATAAAATTTATAATGAACCTTTTGAATTCAGGATAAGGAGGTCATTCGCCCGTCCCCGGGCTGAACCGGAAAAAGGATCGAACTACAGGGAGCTGAAGTAAAAAAAA
>JGI20214J51650_10000944_pt1 | contig 18388 bp, 22 predicted proteins | sample WetSurMetagenome_FD_51650 | JGI IMG/M metagenome (IMG submission 51650) | reverse complement strand
GAGCTTGAAAGAAGAAGTAAGATACTCGCCAAACTCCATAAAGAAAAAGGGGTACGTGGTTTTTATGAAGTTCTTGATGTTTTAAATAGAGCTCAACAAGAGGGTTTATTTTAATGAATTTACATTTTTGGGCGAGAGACAAAAAGAAGAAATCCAAAGAATCGTTTGATTCTGAACTATTGAATGTCGACTTTTTTTGTCAACTGAATTATATGGCGGCTATCGCTACGTCCGGCATTTCACGAAGCGGGCTGTTTTTTTATGCCGCCAAGCTGCCTTATATCGCGACACGGTTTTTTAGAAGAGTGGATTTTGTTGCCAAAATGTTTAACCATGACTATTCTCAGGCTTGTCGGATAGTTGGAGAGAAGACAAAACAGGCGGATATCAAAGCTCTCCTGCTGAGATTATCAGGGGCTTTGTCCTCAGGAGAGGATATCGCGGGCTTCCTCAATAGAGAAGCATCCGTACTGTCCGAACTCTACGGCAATAATTACGAAAAGCGTCTGGATCTTTTGAAAAAATGGGCCGATGCCTATGTGTCTTTAATAATGACATCAGCACTGGTTACCGTAATGTCCGTAGTGACCATGATGATAGGTAATGTCACAATTACTTTCATGGCTACGCTTACCGCATTGACCATATTGACTACTATTTTTGGTGCCTGGTTTTTATTTCATACGGCTCCTCGAGAAACTAAGAATCATAAATTACCTTATCGTTCCCGGGAACAGGATCTTATTAGAAGCTTAACCAAGCTTATTCTACCGCTGGGTTTAATTACTCTGGTATTCCTGATAATAATAGGAGCTAGTTTGGGCATGTTAATGGTCGCGGCAGGTATTTTCTTATTTCCAATAGGTTTCATAGCCACGATCGATGACAGCAAAATCAGTAAACGCGACAACGATATTTCTGCGTTCCTCCGTTCACTTGGTGGTGTTATGCAGGCAATCGGGGCTACCGCTACCGAAGCGATGGGTCGTATCGATTTTCGTTCCTTAGGAATGTTTAAAGAAGATGTTAAATTGCTTTACACCAGGTTACAGGCCGGTATAACGCCAAACCTGGCGTGGAACAGATTTGTATGTGAAACGGGCTCGGAATTGGTCAACCGAACGGTAACCACTTTCTGGGACGGTATTAATCTTGGTGGTGAACCCCAGAAGGTGGGTAATGCTGCCAGCGATTTTGCCTTGAAAATTGCCATGCTTCGCTCTCATCGCAGTCAGATTGCCTCCGGGTTTACCTGGCTTACTGTCGCCATGCACACGGTGCTTGTAGCTCTATCAGTATTTGTGTACTCCGTATTTGTCACTTTTTCGGGCCTGGTTAAATCATTAATGCCGCAGCAGGGCGACAGCTCGGTAATGTCTAACATGGCATCATTCGGACTGTTTTCTCAGGGCAGTACGCAACTGAATCTGCTTCATTTTATGGTTATACTCATAATAATCATACTGACGCTCGCTAATGCCTACGCCATATATGCAGTGAGCGGCGGACACAGTTCCAAATTGTTTTTATATTTAGCAATCATGAGTACAATATCGGGAGCGATTTTGATCGGGGTTCCAATAGTCGTAAGTATGATGTTTCACATGTTTTAGGCAGGAGGTTCTCCCAATATGGATGTTAATAGTGGAATGTTAGCAACAGGTTTTTTTGTAGGCATAATTTTTATGGGAACTCTTGTAGTGATATTAACCACAATCTATTTGGGCAAAAATAGATTAGCTAACAATGAGGCCAGGAATGCATCGAGTGACCTGCATGACAAAAACACCTCCGGTGTGCCTAGCGACAAGACTAACTCTGCAAACGTTCCGGAAGTTGGAAGTAAAACATTTAATAAGGAGAAGAAAGGATTAAACTGGAATTTCGAATCACTGGCAGGATATTTCAAATCTAAGAAGATGGGGAAAACCCAACAAATTGAGACTTCTGGTAAGAACAAAAATACTGCCAAAATAAAAGGAGAGAGTGTCTCTCCCCAACATGACCTCATTAAGGGACTGGCTGTGGTATCCGGGCCATCTCCAAAGAGAGATATTGATACTACGGTAAAAACTGCCAAGATCACCGGAGGCGAGGTAACGATACCGGTGGATGCAAAACCAGCCAACCCCGATATAAGTAAGAATGAAAAAAGCGGAACCATTCCAACCGATCAAATAAATATATCAAAGCCTCAGTCGAAATTATCGTCTGAAAATGGCCCCGACAACGATGGGAAGGCATCCAAAGGGGAGAACCTCACAGTTGCAAAATCTCCTGTCATTGAAAAAACTCAGGATCAATCGCAGGGTGTTCCCCAAATAACACTGCCTACAAATACTGATCTATTGAGCAAAGATGAGAATTCAAATATTGAAAAGTTAACAAAGGAGACTGAAACCATGGCCAGTAAATCGAAAGAAACTATTGAAGTAAACTCTAAGCAAACCAGGGAGAACTCTAAGGTAAATCAACCTGTAAGTACTGATCTAAAAGATGCTACTGAGAAATTAAGTTCGGTCGGTAAGAACGATGCCAATGATTTTTCAGAATTATTTGGAAAGGATTCCATGGAAGATAGCGAAGCTAACAAACTGGCTGAAGATCTGGAAAATGTCGATATAAATAATCTTTTAGCAGAAGGACTGTCCCTGGTTAATTTAATTAATTTAAAAAAGTAAGCTGAAATAAAACAAATTAATTCCAGTAATAACATCGTACGGTATTCTTCTGATAAAAATAGGAAGGGATGTTTTGAGGGGATGAAAATATGCCGGTAAAAATAGAAAACAGGGTTTATTACAGGACTGCGGAGGTATGCCANGCTGCAGGCATCAGTAAAACCACTCTTTTCCGCTGGCTCAAAGAAGGCTATTTAGGAAAGTCTAAACGTAGAGATATTAGAGGGTGGAGGCTTTTTACGAAACAGGAAATAGATTCTTTATTAGCCCGCATAAATCAGATCGATGAAGGCGGGTAATCGACTATTGGGTTGAGGGAATAGATGAACAAACAAAAACTGATTATCAAAATAGCTGAGGCAATACTATTGTGCTTCTTAGTTGGAGTTTTATGCAGTTGCAGCATGGCAAAAAGCGATGCCACAACTTCAACCAATGGCGGGCGGGTTTCGAACTCAAGTGCCCAATCTGACAGCAGTACGAAATCTACTACCACCAGAACCACTGCTAAGACAAAACCTGCTTTAAATCAAACCAGCTTTACACTCTCACTGGAAAAACCACAAACATACACGGAGTATACTTTGCCGATATACCTGACTGCCCAGAATACGTTGCATCTGGCCTGGTCAATTACTGGAGAAGGAGAGTATTTCCGTCTGGCTTTCACTACTCCGGATGGTAAAATTATTGCTGCTAAAGCCGATGGCAGTATAGCTGATTTGCCGCCAAATGGTACCTGTGAAAAATTGCCCCGGGACGGCAGCCTTATTTTAACAATGTCAAAAAATAATTGGGACGATGGGTATTATATTTTTCGTCCCAATATAGTTGCTACAGATAAAAGTATATCGGTGAAGGTCTTTTACTGGATTGATTAATAAGCATTCCGATTATTGATGTTGTGTAAAGTGAGATTTCCAATGGAGGAAAGAATTGATAACGCAAATTGCCAATTATGTTAATTTAGGATTCTCATGGTCGATTGTTATTTTGGCGTTATTTGGCTATTTTCTGACGCTAAAGAGAACCGGTGGTAAAATGCCGTTTTGGTTGGTATTAGCCGGTGGCTGGATCTGTATGGCGATCTTGTACTTAATACTAATAATCAACCTTCCAATTGGTAGATCTCTGGTTATCAGCATTGCATTGGTATCATTCATTTTAGTGATGACTTCCATGATGCTTATTTTTTTGAAGGTAGTGTCTCTTTTAAAAAATAAAAAATTGTAAACCGGTTAAAAAGGCGATTTACTTTTGTATAATTAATTTGCAGAGAGATCAAACCGGACACGGGTTAAAGAAAATTTATATCACTATAAAGCTTTTAAAGGAGAATGAATGCTCAAACTTGTACTTGCTATTCTAGTTTGTTCAATATTGGTATTCATATCTTGTACACCTGCTCATACTCCATATGAACAGGAGTTACAACCGCAAATCAACGATTTGTACACTAAAGTAAATTATTTTAGTAATGTTGTTTCTGAGCTGCAATATCAAGTACATACAGGTATGACTGCGACTTCTAAACAGGAAGACGAGCAAGTTTCAAATGAAAACAACATCATGACAAATAATATCAAAGACCTTACTACTACGGTTGAATCCCTTGATACACAGGTAAAAGCTTTACAAGATAAACTGAAAATTGCGGAAACGACAATCGGAGCCGCTCCTGTTACTATCAATGGCCTGAGTATAATTTTCATCACTAATGCAGTTATTACAGCGACAACATTGTCTTCTACTCCCAATACAGCACAATTTGCAATAAAGATCACGAATACGACTGATTACCTATTGTCTAACATTGATGTTACAGGCATGATCTCAATGTCACAATTCCCTTCGGGGAGTATGGCTGCCGGCTACCCGCAAATTATCGATGCTGCAGGGCTTTGCAGCTATACGTATTTTAAAAGCGGTTCCGATAAATTTAAATTCGAGGCATATTCCAATGGTAAGGCCAGCCTATCTATTCCGGCAGGTAGTTCCATAACACTTAGACCTAAGGTTTCTGTTCTGGCTGCTGCCAATTCTCAACTCCCTCCGATTACGTTTACAGTTGCTCTGAACTCAATCACTTATGACATGGGAAATCAGAAATAACCATGGATGGATTTAGTACCCGGGATATCTAATTTTATCGATCGTCCTTATTTTTAATGGCCCCCCAAACTACTTGCGTTGCTCTTTGATCAGACGCAACTACGGAAAGAATCTGTCGATTGTTTTTAACATATTTCTGTATGCTTTATCCAAATTGTCGGTCAGAAGAAAATGAAAATCTCCTCCGTGAGGGATTTATGGCATCACGTACGACTATATATATAACAGATTAGAGGAGAGCTGGAGATTAATTAAAAAATTTATAACCTTAATCAGGGAAGCGTTGAACTGCCATCCGTATGATGGTCACTTGGATGTCAGGGAGCCAGTAGTGAAACCGGCCTAATTGCGATTAGCCGGTTTTTTTATTTATATACGTGATTCCGTTTATGAATAGATAAGGTAAATCAGTGAGAAGACTATGATTTTTTATCCGTAAGTGGTCACTTGGATAAAAAGGAGTCAATAGTGAAACCGATCCAAAAGGGGTCGGTTATTTTATTTACCGACCCGGACAGGAGGTAAATAAAATGAAAATGTTCGTGGGTTTTTTAATCGGAATAATTGCGACTCTGGTTATTGTTCTGGTAGTTACCTACTTCGGGTCGCCGGTAGTGGCCGATACAACGGACACTGCGACAGTGACAACTCAAACAGATGAAAACCCTGACTATAACGCGATGATGCCTGATATTCGGGAAATTTATCACTCCTGCCTTACTGCACCATTTCAACAGGTAGAAATAGAAATTTATGACCCAGCCATAGCCAATTATTATCACAAGTTAATGCAGGAAACAGGATTAACGAAAGAATATAATGATAACGGAACAACCAGTAATTAAGGTGTTTTGACAAGAAAATAGATGTGTTATTAATAAGGATAAGTATGCAATTATCGTTCTTCCAGATACGTTTTCGTTATTTAGTGCTATTAATGGCGGCTCTTATGCTTGCTGATGGTCTCATTACTCAATTTCTCGTTGGAGCCGGAATTGCCACCGAGGCCAATCCATTCATGCGAAAATTACTGGCCAGTGGCGATCTTATTCCCTTCAAAATCGCCGGAGCTTTGTTAAGTGCTTTACTAATGGTACTGCTCTACCAACGCCGACCCAGACTAGCTATCATCGCAACCTGGTGTTTTATCACACTTTATACAGGTATCGTTTGTTGGAATATCGGCATAGTCACATTAGGGCTATTGGGATAAATAGAGATAGGCGAAATGATAGCGTTTACTGTCAGAAGTAAAGTTTGATATTCAGTAAACCAATTTGAGTTTCATCAGATTTCGATAACTTCTCACGAAATAGTAGCCGGATAATTCATCTACAGTCCAATAATCTTTTGAAATCAACGTGTTATATTACATTGCATAACATAGCTTTGCAGGCATATATGAAGGTGATTTAATAAATAATTAATAAATATATAATAAATATATTGACAATAATTATCAAATATAGTTAAATATAGCTAGACCATTTCTTTGCACGATAAGAGAGATTAAATATGCCACGCAGGTTTGGTAATACTCAATATTATTCTACTATTGAAGTGTGTCGGGCGACAGGCATCAGTAAAGCGACCTTATTGCGATGGCTAAGACAGGATACTATTAATATAACCATCCAGAGAGACCGCAGAGGTTGGCGGATATTCTCCGTAAATGACCTCAAACTAATAGATAGAGAAGCAAACAAGACATATCCAAAATAGGCGACTCGGCAATGTTATACTTTGGGGATCCCTATAATATTTTTGCCGAAAGACCTGAGTTATCTTATTAAAATTAGTAATTTATCCGTATCATACNATTCCTGCTATAACTAGCCGGAAATTGTTCGGTTGCCGTCTGAACCTCANNCAAATGANTTGGTATTCCTACTAATTCAAAGTGAGAATAATTTGTCGGTAANTACGAAAAAATATTATAAAAACTTATTGACAATATAGTCCCACTTTCATTATATTCATAGTAACGATAAGGGTCACTCTCTGTTCCCGTTTGGCTTGTTAACAAACACCCGACATACTCGGCTGTTAATTATTAAGGCCTTAGATAGTGGTATTATGTATAGAAAATTGGGTGATGCTGCAGCGGGAAATAAAAGCTCAGAATGCCTGGCATTGCTGGCTTTCTCTTCTTTAACCGTTATTCCCACGGAAAATGATAACAGTTTCAGGGCTTCCTCAGTCGGAACAGTAGCAGTACGAAATAACATTGCCGTGTCCCAGAACTTCTCCGTCTCCGTGTACCAAGGTGTGTTAACCCTAGATGAAATCTCCGCTCCAATGCAGGGTACTGCAAGCTCAGCTATCCAGGTGACACTGATAGCTTATGAAAGCATTAACAATGGTTACGATTATAGTTGATAAGCACCGGCATTGACTAAATATCAATATGATACTATTATGAAGTGAATATTGATATAAATCGCTGATCAATGTATTTCAGCACCGCAATTACTTGTTAGAATTAATAATTGAATAAAGAGAAGAAATGAAGCGGGAGGATAAAAAATGGAAGCAGCAACTGAGACAACCCAAACGCAGGGTACCGTTAGAGTCTTCGAAAGTAAGGGTGAATATACCCAATCATTGACTAGATTAGTTGAAACCGCGGTTAAGAATGCTATGGATCAGGAGATGCAAAAAGCTACTCAGGAACTCCTGGAAGAACAAAAGAAAGCCATCCGACAAATTGTTGACGAATACAAGGGTGCCCTCCGGCAGGTTGTTGAGCAGGAAAAGAGGAACATTTGGGCCAAGGCGGAGGAATTAAAACAATCTATCGTAAAGCTCGGATTATAGTTCTGTGTATTCTGTATAGTTTGCTAAACCGGGAAAGTAAATTATGATATGGTGGCAGATTTTAATCATCGCTGGCTGCGTAATTATGGGAACGCTCGCCGGGATATTATTCGTTCGCATTTATTATAAAAAACGCTTACTAAAAACGGAATTGGTTCCCCATGGTTCAGGCTATGTTACACCCGCGCATGACGGAGACCGTCTTTCCGTGCTGATTGACGAATATAGGGCTAATCGGAAAGCTTACAAAACAGTGGCAGACAATCACGAAAAGAAGATCGCCGCCAGACAGGATTTACCTGTTACGAGAATGCCGCCACCGTCAGTTCAGCAGGAATATCCTCCGGTTCAACCAGAAAAGAAAAAAGAAACACCCGCGGTTAGTAAGGCTGTAACACCGCCGAAGTCGCCTATTTTTTCGGAAGTTCTAGCGAATATTGAAATAGCTCGTGACTACCGTAAGAATAAACCAACTCCTTTCAGTACTAATATCTGGGACAGCCGTAACGGCGACATTGATAACTTGTCTGTCAAAACCCGTTCTGAGCTACTGGAGATATATACCAGTATGCGGGTGGCTAATAACCTGGTCTGGTTGATTAGCGAATTCGGCGATTCAACACAGGAACTTACTGCTAAATACGGCACTCTCTGTAACAATATCGCGGAGCGCTTGAGCAAGGTCATGGAGGAATAATCTACGCCAACCGCCGTTTACTTATAGTTCTCTTCACACCATATAACATAAATTTGTTCCNCTCAATCCTTACTCTTTCCTGAAGACACTGCAGAGAAGTAACCAACGGCCCCCAAAAAGATACGATTATACTAATTTCCTATTGAAAGCCGCATTGGTATGCGTTATGATGCATACTGTAAGCTAGGCGAGAGGGGCTTAATCAACAATACAATACAGGGTGTAAAAAGATGCAAAAAATAGCCGTCGTTGTGAATATGGATTCGCAGGTCATGAAAGGGACATTCGTTCTGCAGGATGGCAAACGATTGTCGGATTTCCTAAACGAGCGTTACCCAGGCAACGGCGAATTAGAAGTCAGCCCCTTTTTAACTCTAACGGATGTAACAATACACCACCACGACGGCAGGATTGAAACGGCTGATACCATGTATGTTAACCACAAAGTAATACAAATGTTGCGGACACAGGGTGAAAATGATGCCAGAGGTTTAGCATCAGAAACCAGGACATTCCCCTATATGCTCAAGCTAAAGGTAAAGGCCACCATATATACAACAGACTGCAAACTGACAGGTTATCTGTATTGTAAAGAAAAACAGGACATCGGCAACTTGCTTTCGCTGAGAAGACCATTCATGCCCTGTTCTGATGTCCAGATACATGATTTTCAATCAAATATCACAGAGAATGCAGCCTTTGTTGCCGTAAACAGTAATCTGGTATTTTCAGTTAAAAAAGAGGTAGAAACAAAATCTACTATATGATAAAGCATCCGCTATTTAATTTATTTTAAGTATTGAGCCAATCAGTTGGATATAATAGTGCTAAATCCGTGATCAAATAGTGTATTGATCAAATTGAATTAAGCTCTGCTCAAATTGCAGTTTTATTCCTGAGTTGGGGAGCCCGTACGATGTTGCAACATGAGAAAAACTATTATGAATTCCTCGAAATTAATAGAGATGCCAGTGAGCAAGAGATTCGTAATGCCTATATCAAAATCGCAAAAAAAATACACCCCGATAGTAACAGTGGTTCCTCCAATGGGGCGATGAGCGAACTAAATCATATTTACGAGGTACTGTCCGATCCACAAAAAAAGAGGCTGTACGATATCCGGTTCTCTCAAACGGAGGGTTTCGATTTTACCAGACCGGTAAGAAGTACCGGTCCCTTCCAAAATAAGAAGCAGACAAAAGACTTACCGCAACGAGAGCAATCTTATTCTGTTAATAAAAAGTCTTGGACTAAAAAACTGAGAACAGGACTTGAAATTATTTTAATTATTATAATGTGTTACTTATTTTTCTATCTGTTAACAGAAATCCTGGCTTTTTATATGACTTTACCCGGTTGGGTGAAAACTATATTCCCGATATAAATTACCATGAGGGATTTGCTCGAATATCGGCGACTATTTAAGTGTAGTTCAGGTTATCGCAAGAGCGTAATTTACAGGTTATTTTAGACGGATATTACCATCAATTTTACTTAGAATTTCACGGATCTTACTTCTAATTATTGAGTTACTCCATCACTACTTTGTTAAACTCTTTCTTATTCTCTACACCCAGAGTATGCGAGCTTTTTTGATTTTACCAGTCTGGCGTTGGGGATCAATAATGGCTTAACAACACGAATTCGATCGACGAAGTGTTAAGAACGAAGTTGATTGAAATGTCTCCTAATCCGTACTTCCTGAAATCCTCTCAGCCTTTGTAGTTATGAAATTTTTTGTATTTCGTAAAAGAACTTTAATTTTCCGGCATAATGCAACAAAACTATCCTTAACAACCTTTACTCCGGTTTTAAAATAGGAGACGACCTTCAGCACAATTACATGGTACGGTAATGACTTCAACTTCATGAACAGCTTTGAGGTTACTTCCCGGCTGCGATAGGTCCAACCGGTTTGTCTTTGCTGCGAGGCCTTCATCGCGAATGTCCAGGCCTGGTCTGTAGTACGCTTACAATCCGCTAATGCTAGCTCTACCGCATCGCGGTAGGTTTCGCTGGACTTTTTAACCGTGTTCAGGTAAATCTCTGTAGCCTTCTGCTCGGCTTTTTCACGGTTCTTGAATGCCTTCTCGATGATCTCTTCATAGAACTGGTACTGTCTTTCGGTATTCCGGTAGGCATTTTTACCCTGCTGCTGTTGTTCTTTAAACGCGCATAACAGATCTTTTTGAGCTTCAGAGTACGTCCGGTAAGCTGCCCGTATTTCGCCCTGGGTTTCTTCTACGGAATCGACATAGTGTATGGGCTTTACTTTAACGGCGTCCGTGCCGACATTTTTACCGGTCCCATTGTTTTTAAGTACCTGTTGTTTCATTTTTTACATGCCTCCTTTCAAAGATACAATACGGTACAGGTATTATTAAGCACCAATCCGCCGGTATTGCCTATCCCCTCTTAAGGCTATTTCAATATAGTACCTTAGTTGTGAGGCCCACTTTGTCTCCCGCTGCAAAGGATTCAGTTGAACCAGTTCCAATCTACAAAATAATGTGTCAAACTAATAATCTTTAACTCTCAACTATTTACATGCCTCGACAACAACTAACCTCTTTTTCCTAACTTAGAAAGTCCAGCTTAGAACCTTCAGCCTATAGTCCTGTTGCTTATTGGTTTCCTTGACTATAGCAACGTACGTCTCATATAATTAACTTTGGCTTTAATGAAGCTGGGTTAACTTTTGCCCGAGTAGCGCAACGGTAGCGCAAGCGATTTGTAATCGCTAGGTTGGGGGTTCGATTCCTCTCTCGGGCTGAGTTTGGGTTCGGGGAGAGGTGCCGGAGTGGTTAATCGGAGCAGTCTGTAAAACTGCCGGGCAAAGCCCTACACAGGTTCGAACCCTGTCCTCTCCATTTTTTGAGCATAAGCCAGCTGGAGCTCTGAATTGTTCAGCGGGATAACCTTAAAGAGGGTGTTTGATTTTTCCAAAGGACTGAAAATTCAGAGTATAGTTTGACTTTTACCTCATTTTAACGTAGAATAGCTTCGCAAAACTATGCCCACATAGCTCAGTTGGTAGAGCACATTCTTGGTAAGAATGGGGTCATCAGTTCGAATCTGATTGTGGGCTGATATAAGGGGAGGATTATATAATGGCAAAGAAAGTATTCGAAAGAACCAAGCCCCATGTAAACGTGGGCACTATCGGTCACGTAGACCATGGCAAGACTACCCTGACGTCAGCTATCACGATGGTATTGGCGAAACAGGGTTTCGCCGAGTACAAGGCCTTCGACATGATCGACAATGCTCCGGAAGAAAAAGCCCGTGGCATGACCATCGCTATCGCTCATGTTGAATATGAGACAGCTAAACGGCATTATGCCCACATCGACTGCCCCGGACATGCCGATTTTATTAAAAATATGATTACCGGTGCTGCNCAGATGGATGGCGCCATCCTCGTCGTCAGTGCTCCCGACGGCCCGATGCCTCAGACGCGCGAGCACGTCCTGCTGGCCCACCAGGTAGAGGTCCCTTATATCGTCGTCGCTTTGAATAAAGTCGACTTGATGGAAGATGCCGAACTTCTCGAACTTGTTGAAATGGAACTTCGCGAACTTTTAACTAAGAACCAGTTCGAAGGCGACAAGACCCCCATTGTCAGGTTGTCTGCCTCCAAAGCCCTGGAATGCGGCTGCGGCAAGCGCGAATGCAAATGGTGCGGTCAGATACTTAAATTAATGGATGCCGTCGATGATTATATCCCGACCCCGGTCAGACCGAAAGACCAGCCTTTCCTGATGTCCATTGAGGACGTCTTCAGTATCAAAGGCCGCGGTACAGTTCCAACCGGTAGGGTTGAGAGAGGTATAGTCAAAGCAGGCGATGAGGTTGAGATCGTCGGTCTGCATCATCAGGCAAAGAAAGTCGTTGTAACCAGTTGTGAAATGTTCCATAAGACTCTGCCTTCAGCTGAGGCTGGCGATGCGGTGGGCTGCCTGCTGCGTGGTGTTGAGCGTGAAGATATTGAACGAGGTATGGTCCTGGCAGCACCCGGCTCCATGAAACCTCATACTTATGCCGAGGCTGAAATTTACGTACTTAAGAAAGATGAAGGCGGCCGTCACACACCGTTCTTCAATGGATATAAACCACAGTTCTATATCCGGACTACCGATGTTACCGGTTCCATCGAGCTGCCCCAGGGCGTAGAGATGGTCATGCCAGGCGATAACGTTACGATGAAGATAAAACTCATCTACCCGGTAGCCATGGAAAAGGGTCTGCGTTTCGCAATCAGAGAGGGAGGAAGAACGGTAGGGGCTGGCTCCATTACCAAGATTATTGAGTAAATATGGCTAAATCAGAAAACAGAGTTTTAATCGAGCTTGCCTGCAGTGATTGTAAGGAAAGAAATTACAATACTGTCAAAAACAAGAAGAACGATACCAATAGAATAGAATTTAAGAAGTATTGTCCTCGCTGCCAAAAGCACACTGTGCACAAGGAGGTCAAGTAATCCTCCGGGGTTACCGCTTGTATGGCAACAAATACGACAAGTACCGCTAAAACAGGCAAACCGAGATTTAAGCTGTTCAGTGAGATCATCAGTGAACTGAAAAAAGTAGTCTGGCTCAGCAGGCGGGAAGCGCTGTATCTTAGTCTGCTAGTCATTCTCCTTTCCGTAGCCCTCGGTCTGATTCTGGGTGCTTTCGACTATGGTTTTGTCCAACTGGCACAAAGGGTGTTCGTGGGTGGTTGAAGTCATGGCACAGGATAACGGACAGTGGTATGTCATACATACCTACTCGGGATATGAAGAGCGTGTCAAGAGGAACTTGGAACAGCGTATCAAGTTTTCCGATGCCGGTAATTCTATCTTTGAAATAGTTATTCCTACTGAAGAAGAAGTCGAAGTAAGAAGCGGCCAGAAACGTACCGTTACCAAAAAGATATTACCCGGCTATATTCTGGTAAGAATGAAAATGGACGATAACGCCTGGAGTCTGGTGCGAAATACCTCCGGTGTTACCGGCTTTGTGAGCAGCGGTACGACACCGGTCCCCCTTAGCAAAGAGGAAGTAGCCCGGATCCTCAAACAGATGGAAGCCGAAACACCAAAGATCAAGGTGGGTTTCCGCAAAGGACAGGGCGTACGCGTTATCGATGGACCGTTTACGGACTTTGTCGGTGCTATCGAAGAGATCAATCCGGATAAAGGCAAGGTTAAGGTGTTACTTTCACTCTTCGGACGTGAAACACCGGTTGAATTGGACTTTTTGCAAGTTGAAAAGCTTTAAAGTAGTGTTTTAAGTTTACAGTTGTCAGTTCACTGGTAAATCTGGAAATGTTCTTATAACTGACAACTGATAACTAATTTAGGAGTATCCTATGGCCAAGAAAATAAAGGCAGTCATTAAATTACAGATTCCCGCTGGTAAGGCGAACCCGGCACCCCCGGTCGGTCCGGCACTGGGTCAACATGGCATTAACATCATGGGGTTCTGCAAAGAATATAACGAAAGAACAGCCTCATTTGCCGGTTCCATCGTCCCCGTGGAAATAACCGTTTTTGAGGACCGCTCTTTTACGTTTATTACCAAGACACCACCTACTCCAGATTTGCTGAAGAAAGCTTTGAGCGTTGAAAAAGGTTCCGGTACAACCGGTCATATATCTGTGGGTAAACTTTCTAAAGACAAGATCCGTGAGATTGCCCAGGTTAAATCAAAAGACCTGAATGTAAATAGTATCGAAGCGGCGGAACGTGTCGTCGCCGGTACCGCCCGCAGTATGGGCATCGAAATAGAAGAGTAAAGGGAACGAAATGAAACACAGCAAAAGATACGAAGAGGCTGCTAAACTCGTCGATACGGCAAAAGATTATAATCCGGATGAGGCAATTAGTATCATAAAAAAGATGCCTCATAGCAAATTTGATGAGACAGTAGAGTTACATCTTCGCATGGGACTCGACCCCCGTAATGCCACCCAGCAGGTTCGCGGCGTTGCTCCGTTACCCCATGGTCTTGGCAAAAAGGTACGCGTAATTGTTTTTGCCCAGGGCGATGGTGAGAAATTAGCCCAGCAAGCCGGTGCCGACGAAGTAGGTGCCGATGAATTGATCAAGAAAATCGAAGGCGGCTGGTTGGATTTCGATGTCACCATGGCCACACCGGATATGATGGGTAAGGTAAGCAAGCTCGGTAAGATACTTGGGAGAAAGGGCCTGATGCCCAATCCCAAGTCAGGTACTGTTGTGCAAGCTTCGGATTTGCCCAGGGTAATCGGTGATGCCCGTAAGGGCCGTGTCGAATTCAAACTGGACCGCAATGGTCTCATCCATGTACCGATCGGGAAGGTTAGTTTTGAAGATCAGAAGCTTAAGGACAATCTTACCGGTGTTATCGAGGCAATCGTTAAAGCAAAGCCAAGCGGTTCAAAAGGACAATATGTTGAAACCGCTACTATAACGACTACTATGAGTCCCGGAATTAAGCTGGACCTCAAGCCTACACTTGCTTTGACTGCTGAGTAGTTGTAGAATAAAAAACACTATTAACAATTGAATATATGTCCCTAGACAGCGGGCGCCGAAAAGGCTCAATATTGGCCTGCCGAGGATGCAAATATTAACTGATTTGTCAGTAAAAGTCCTTGTGCATTTTCGGCACAGGGACTTTTTTATTGGTTTTCATATTTTGAATTTACTTTTAGTATTTCATGGTTAATATTTAGAATTTCCGGTTATCCGTCAGGACAAACCGTTAAAAGGAGGTGAATAATTGAAAAAAGATGAAAAGGCAGTAATCATCGATAAACTGCAGGAAGATTTTACTAAAGCTAATGCCGGTATACTGACGAACTATCGTGGTTTGAAGACCAATGATTTGCTTGAGCTGCGGAAAAAGCTGAGAGCGGCTAACGGTAAGTATGAGGTTGTTAAAAATACCCTCGCCCATTTTGCCGCTGATAAAGCCGGCGTTACGCAGATAGGAAGTCTTCTCAATGAAACAACCGCTATTGCATTCGGCTTTGGCGAAGTCAGGGACCTGGCAGTTGCTATAACTGACTTCACCAGGACATCTAAAGTTGTCTTAACAGTAAAAGGCGGATTTTTAGGCGGACGTTTGCTATCGCCGCAGGATATCATCACGCTAACTACCCTGCCCACCAAACCGGTCATGATTGCCAGGCTTATGGGACAGTTACAGAGCCCGATCGCAAGTTTAATGGGTCAGCTTAACGCCCCAGTAAGCGGGCTGGCAAATGTATTACGCGCAAGAATGAAACAATTAGAAGGAGGAGCCAACTAAAATGGCAAATATTGAAGAAATCATCGCACAGATCAAAACTATGACAGTCCTCGAAGTCGCCGAGCTGGTTAAAGCACTCGAGAAAGAATTTGGCGTTAGTGCTGCAGCCCAGGTAGCCGTAGCAGCTCCCGCTGCCGCCGCTGCCGCCGCNGCTCCCGCTGCTGAGGAAAAGACCGAGTTTACGGTTATCCTTAAAGACATCGGTGCAAATAAAATTAACGTTATCAAAGCAGTCCGTGAGCTTACCAACCTCGGTCTGAAAGAATCTAAAGACCTGGTTGAAGCTGCCCCTAAACCTGTGAAAGAAAACGTTAATAAAGACGATGCCGCTGCCGCCAAAGCTAAACTTGAAGCTGCTGGCGCGACTGTTGAAGTTAAGTAGTAAAACGATATAAGTTTAACGATTTATGATGTAAAAAAACTATCCGAAACTCTGTTATAAATCGTTAGTCCTGAATTATAAAGCTATTGTAGCATTTTCCTGCCCACCCACCGATTTACTTCAAGGGGTGGGCAGGTTTTCTTTTTAAGAAAAAATTAGTATTTCTATTGAAATTCACTGCCTAAACCGACTATAATAGTGCCCAAGAAGCGTAAATAGGAGTAGACCCGTATGCCGCTGCATTTGTTGTTAGTAATAATGGGCGGGGCTTTTTTAATATTGGGTATCGCCTTCTATTTCTGGGGCAGATTTGAAGAAGAGCGATACTTCAACACTATTGTTCACCGCTTTGATGTACGGGAATACCTTGAACACCTTCCCTTCCGACCTGAACCCGGAGCACTGAGAATAGGTGGTATTGTCTCTATGTCTCTAGGTATCCTGTTACTGGCAGCGGGGCTTATCCTCTTCCTGCTCAAGATCACCATCATGCAATAAGTAAACCGGCGGGGACATGACTAACCAACCGGTCCGTTCTTCGGTCGCTTCCAGCATTTATTNAATAAANATTTCCGCTTTGAAGATGTCTTTCTCATCAGGACNGTATTATCCTTGACAAAGGTGGCTGGCAAACACTAACATGATTTTGAGGCCGTGCTGGATGGGGAGCTAGCGGTGCCCTGAACCTGCAATCCGCTATAGCAGGGTTGAACTCCTTCCAGAGGCTTTCGGTTGGTGGGACTGTTCCATTTAAGTAGTGTTGAAGGCCGGGTCCTATGCGGCAGGACGCTATGAACCCCGTCAGGTCCGAAAGGAAGCAGCGGTAAATAGTTGTTCCTGGGTGCCGTAGGTTTACCTGGCTGGAGCAGGCTGGCTGGAGAAAGCCATTAGCCGGAGTCGAAGGAGGGATGCACGGCCTCAAAATAGTTTGTCAGTTTACAGTTTTCGGTTTGTAGTTGATTGTACTTTATTATCTAAAATACTCCCCTAATAAACTTATGCTGATGACTGGCTGCTTATACTACTGATTATTATGACCACTAATCTTCAAGAATCGGAATCTTTACTAGCGAGTACGAAACGACTGCTAAACCGCTTCGATCTCCGCGCACGGAAGGGATTAGCCCAGCACTTTCTTATCAACCGGGAAGTCCTTCATAATACTGTAGCTGCCGCAGAGCTTTCAAAAAACGACCTTGTGATGGAAATCGGTCCCGGGCTAGGTGTTCTCACCCGCGAACTGGCAAAGGCATCCGGATGGGTAGTAGCTGTCGAACTGGATGGTACTCTGGCGTCTTTATTAAAAAATAACATTGCTCCTTTTCAGAATATCACTGTAATCAACCAGGATGCACTCGCTGAATCACCGGGCGACCTCCTGGATCAAATTAAAGATCAGTTACCGGCAGGTTTGAGCGGAGGTTACAAAGTTGTGGCTAACCTGCCTTATTATATTACCTCAGCTATTTTTCGGCACTTCCTTGCCGCCGCAGCCCGGCCGAAACTGATGGTTATAATGGTTCAGAAGGAAATTGCCCAGGCTGTGATTGCTAAACCGGGTGATATGAGCATGTTGAGCCTAAGTGTTCAGTTCTACGGGCAACCGAAAATTATCAGCTACGTTCCCGCTGAGTGTTTTTACCCGGCACCGAAAGTAGATTCGGCTATATTACGTATCGATATTTATCCCCGGCCTGCAGTGGAAATCAAAGATGAAGAAGCTTTTTTCCGGCTAGTGAAAGCCGGGTTCAAAGCTACACGCAAGCAACTTATTAATTCACTATCGCGAGGTCTGGAATTGCCCAGAGAGGAAATCCAGTCGTTATTGGACAATGCAGGAATAGACCCCAAACGCCGGGCGGAAACTCTTACTCTGGAAGAATGGGCCAGGTTATACCAGACACTCATCGAGATGAAATAATGCTGACAATTCCAGCTCCTGCTAAAATCAACCTCACTCTTGAGGTCCTTGGGAAACGACCGGACGGATATCATGAGATTAAAAGTATTATCCAGACAATCGATTTCTACGATGAACTTTTTTTTGAAATAAGTCAGAATACTACCTATCATAGCAATTTACCCGGGTGGGACAGCGGACAAAGCCTTATCGCCAGGACAGTCGACCTGATCAGGCAAATCACCGGAACAACTGAGAATGCTACAATTACTGTCAATAAAGGAATCCCGCTGGCTTCCGGCCTGGGCGGCGACAGCAGCGATGCAGCAGCCACTTTAAAGGGTCTGAATTCGCTGTGGAAGCTTGGATTATCCACGATACGGCTGCACAGCCTCGCTTCTCAGCTAGGGTCAGATGTACCATTTTTTATCAATGGCGGTATTGCGTTGATGGAGGGGAGAGGGGAGGTATTGGCAACCCTGCCACGGCTAACAAACACCTGGCTGATATTGATTATACCGG
>JGI20214J51650_10000941_pt1 | contig 18403 bp, 12 predicted proteins | sample WetSurMetagenome_FD_51650 | JGI IMG/M metagenome (IMG submission 51650) | reverse complement strand
CCCTTCCTGAATTCCCAGAATATACCATTGATATTAGGTCTGTAGTATGTTATGGAATCGCTGAAAAACAAACGCGGATAATTGCCGATAACCCGCATCCGGGGAAAGGCCCCCATCGTAAATTTCTGGAAACCTCTGTTAAATTCATAGTATGCAGTGGGATAAAACCTGTCAACAGCCTTGGAACTTCCATACTCATGCATAAGGTTCACTCCGATATTCACTTTATGGATTGAGTCCCACAAAATACCAGCCTCTGGGGCTACCATAACCCCGGCCATAGTCTGCGGAATTGTTACTTTTGAATTACCGAATTCAGTGTTATCAAAAAAGCTGAAAAGATCGACTCTCCAGTTTTTTTCCTGTGCCACAGCTATATTGCTGATAATTAAGAGCGAGAGAATAAAACAAAAAAAAGATTTCATAATAAAATATTAAAAGCCTTTCTTCAAATAAATTTTCTTCCGTTCAAAAATATCGCAAAATTCTTTTACTCACCGGCAACTGAATTATAGCTAAGATATTAAATAATCCAGTTTATCTTGTCCCTATTAAATGAATTTCCTTATTTTCGCATAATATGGAAGAAGGTTCAAATATAGTTATTATACCCACATATAAAGAGAGGGAAAACATTGAAGCAATCGTTAAGGCAGTTTCCGGCCAGGGCGTTGCATTCGATATTCTGATTATTGATGACAATTCTCCCGATGGTACAGCTGATATTGTCAGAGATTTGCAGAATTCATTCAAAAATCTTCATCTTTTGGAAAGGCCCGGGAAACTTGGATTAGGAACAGCATACATCGCCGGATTTAAATGGGCTCTTGAAAGAGGTTATGGTTATGTCTATGAGATGGATGCTGATTTCTCTCACGATCCTGCTGATCTTATAAAACTTCACAATGCATGTGCATTGGATGGTGCAGATCTTGCAATAGGATCGAGATATATCAGCGGAGTAAATGTGGTTAACTGGCCATTATCAAGAGTTCTCATGTCATACATAGCATCAATTTATGTAAGGGTTGTTACAGGCATGAAAATAATGGATACTACTGCCGGTTTTAAATGCTACAGAAGGCGGGTTCTTGAAAATATCCGGCTCGACAAAATCAAGTCTGTAGGGTATGGTTTCCAGATCGAAATGAAGTTTAAAACCTGGAGGCTGGGATACAAAATAGTGGAAGTACCTATAATATTTACCGACAGGAAACTCGGAGCTTCAAAAATGTCGGGAGGCATATTCAACGAAGCTTTATGGGGAGTCCTGAGGATGAAACTTAGGAGTATTTTTTCAAAAAAATAGAAGAATATCTTCGAAGAAGGAGCTTAACTCCCTCTTACTTTACCCCCCACCCCCCAAGGGGGGCTAAGAAAAACAACAACATCAATGTCCCCCCCTGGGGGGATTTAGGGGGTAAAAATAATACCATGAGCAGCATCCTAATCAAAAACGCAACAATTATCAATGAAGGAAAAACGTTCATCAGCGACCTTCTGGTTATTGATGAACTAATATCTTTGATCGGTTCACCACAGCCTGCTGATATTCCAAAGGGGACTGAAATAATTGATGCAACCGGACTGCTTCTTATCCCGGGTGTCATAGATGACCAGGTTCACTTCAGGGATCCCGGACTTACCCACAAAGGTGATATATATACAGAATCGAGGGCTGCAGCTGCAGGTGGCGTCACATCGTTCATGGATATGCCAAACACAAGTCCCCAGACAATTACCATTGATATCCTTAATGAAAAATACATTATCGGATCTGAGAAATCTATAACCAATTACTCATTTTACCTCGGAGCTACAAATAGTAACCTTGATGAGGTACTGAAAATTGATCAGTCTTCCGTTTGCGGGATCAAATTATTTATGGGTTCTTCGACAGGAAATATGCTTGTAGATAATGAGGATGCCCTTAAAGAATTATTTGCAAGAACTCCTCTGCCTATCACCGCGCATTGTGAAGATGAGTCAATAATCAGAAAAAACAGCGAGTTATACAGGGAAAAATACGGAGAAGATGTTCCTGTGAAGATGCATCCATTCATAAGGAGCCGCGAGGCTTGCTTCAAATCATCCTCTCATGCGGTAGCTCTCGCAAAAGAATTTAATACAAGGCTTCATATTCTTCATCTTTCAACTGCTGATGAGCTGAAACTGTTCAGCAATGAATTGCCTCTGAGTGAAAAAAGGATTACCGGGGAGGTATGCGTTCATCATCTCTGGTTTGACGATTCTTATTATGAGACGCTGGGAACATTCATAAAATGGAATCCTGCGATTAAAACAAAGTTTGACAGGGATGCCCTGATCGACGGGGTAAACAATAACCTGATTGATATTGTTGCCACCGATCATGCTCCGCATACTCTGGCGGAAAAAAGCAGTACCTACTTCAAGGCTCCTTCCGGAGGCCCTCTTATTCAGCATTCTTTATTGGCTATGCTTGAGCTCTGGCACAGAAAAATTTTCAGCCTCGGGAAGATTGTTGAAATGATGTGCCATAACCCGGCCATATTGTTTAACATAAGAAAGAGAGGATTCATAAGGGAGGGATACAAAGCGGATCTATGCCTTATAGATCCTTCAGGCTCATGCAGCGTAACAAGGGATAACCTGCTTTATAAATGCGGATGGTCACCATTTGAAGGAACAACTTTCAATTCGAAGGTGGTAAAAACGATTATCAATGGAACAGTTGTTTATGACAATGGTGTTCTCAATGATGATTACAGGGGACAAAGATTATTATTCGACAGAGAGTGACCTTAAGTCTAATTTTGCTTTCTTACAACAAACCTCACAGTGCTTCTTGTACGCTGTTCAAGTAAAATTTCCCGGCCTGAAGTGATCCTTGTAACTGAATCCAAAGTATAATGCCTTACAGATAGCAATTCAACATTTTCATTGTAAACGGCGGAGTATTCATCGCGTAAATCATTGATAAGAGAATCTACTTTGGGCCTCTCATCATCAACACAAACATCAATACTCACTGCACTTGCCTCCACAAGGTTAACCTTGATCCCATGCGTAATAAACGTATGAAAAATCCTGCTAAGATTATCTCCCATCACAAACGAAAAGTCCTTTGGAAGTATTGATATGAGGATCTGGTCCTCCTTCTTTATATAAACGGGCTCCAGCTTTCTGATCCGGATATCTCCTTTTATTACAGTCCCTTCATTTTCAGGAATAAGAAAGGATCTGACATAAAGCGGAATATTCTTGTTATGCAAGGGCTTGATAGTCTTTGGATGAATGACTTTCGCTCCCGAGAAACTCATCTCCACAGCTTCCTTATAAGATATCTCATCAAGTTTTTCTGCATCCGGGATCCATTTTGGATCGGCATTGAGAATACCAGGAACATCTTTCCAGACGCTTACCGAATCGGCATCCAGCATATTCGCCAGTATTGCAGCTGTATAATCAGATCCTTCCCTGCCAAGTGTTGTAGTATGTCCGCTCATTGTTCCCCCGATAAAACCCTGGGTTACATATATTCTTGTGCCGCTGAAGTTAAAAACACTCTTAACCCTTCGGGTGCTTTCATTCCACAAGACATTGGCATCCCTGTATCTGTCGTCGGTAAGCAGAGTTTCCCTCAGATCGGTCCACCACACATCTTTAATATTCAACCGGAGATATTCCGCAACCAGGATAGTTGACCAGATTTCACCATATGATACTATCTGATCATACTCAAAATCATATTTCTGTTTAGTGTGGCTGCGTAAATATTCACGAAGAATTGCATATGAGGAATCTATCATCCCTTTAGCTTCTGATTTATCGCCAAAGAGATCAATAATCACAGAAAGGTGTACATTATATACTTCATCCAGAGCTGACTGATAGCTCTGATTGCCGTTTATCCATTCTCTCAGGACCTTCTCCAGGGCATTTGTTGTTTTACCGAGAGCAGAGACCACAACTACAAGGTTTCCCGGCTCAGACATCACAATTTTCACAAGATTCCTGATCCCTGCAGCATCTTTGACAGATGCTCCTCCGAATTTATAGACCTTCATTAATTCTAATTTTTCTTAAAAATAACATTTCCATGGCAAAATTCAATTCCATCAGTAAAGATCCCTTTTAGAATTCCTTTTAGTAAATTTGCCGGCGAATCAGAAAAGATGAAGGAAAATCAATTATCAGAACATTTTAATAAACATCCGGTAATACCGGCGTTAATAGAAAATATTAACGGCGGGCAGGGAAGCATAAACATCAAGGGGCTTTCAGGCTCTTCGGCTGCCCTTATACTGTCGCTGGTTTTTCAGAAGACCCAGACTACCCATATGGTAGTCATTCCTGAAAAGGAGGATGCCGCATATTTCTATAATGATCTTGTTTCACTGCTGGGGGAAGAATCTGTTTTCTTTTTTCCCTCTACATATAAAAGATCTGTGCAATATGAGCAGACGGAACCTGCCAATATAGTTCTCAGGACTGAAGTACTCAATCATCTCGCCTCAGGTAAACGAAAGGGTATTATCGTTACGTATCCTGAGTCCGTAATGGAGAAGGTTGTCAGCAGGAAAAACCTTAAGAAGAACACTTTTAATATCAGTAAAGGCGACAAAATCTCACTTGAATTCATTGAGGAGATGCTTCATGAATACAACTTCACAAGAACAGATTTTGTTTATGAACCGGGCCAGTACGCCATAAGAGGCAGTATAACTGACGTGTTTTCATATTCTGCAGATCTTCCATACAGGATAGATTTTTTCGGGGAAGAGGTTGAATCGATAAGATCCTTTAATACTGACGACCAGCTTTCATTAAGCACTCACAAACAAATCTCTATTATCCCGAATATCCAGGATATATCAATTGAGGAGATAAATGATTCCTTTACAGATTTTTTGCCTCCTTCCGCACTTATCTGGATGGATGACGCAGTTTATATAAAGGATAAGATCAACAATATATATTTTCAGACCACGCAGCGAGAGGAATCGGGCCTGATAGCCGATAAGAAGGAGATTGTTATGACAGGAAATTATTTCCTCGATAAATGCGAAAGCTTCAGGATAGTTGAACTGGGGAAGCAAACGCTCCAGGAAGCAGGATCAAAATTTGAATTTCATACAGAACCTCAGCCGGTTTTCAACAAGAATTTTGAATTGCTCACAGAAAGGATCCTGTCGAATAATTCGGGTGGATTCAATACTTATATAATTTCAGAAAGTGAATCTCAGATAGAAAGGCTAAGAGAAATTTTTGCCGAGATAAATCCTGAAGCCCATTTTATCCCGCTCCTGTTGAATCTTCATAGCGGTTTTACCGATAATGATCTCAGGATATCTGTGTTCACTGATCATCAGATATTTGACAGATACCATAAATTTCGCATTAGAGGCTACTTTACCAGGAAAGAGAGCATTTCAGTTAAAGAGCTCACCGGACTTAATCCCGGCGACTATGTGGTGCATATTGATCATGGAATAGGCAAATTCGGAGGACTGGAAAAAATTGAGGTGAACGGGAAGCTGCAGGAGGCTATCAAGCTGGTTTACCGGGATAATGATATCCTTTATGTAGGCATTCATTCTCTTTACAGGATCTCGAAATATAAAGGAAAGGATAACTCGGAACCCAAAATTTACAAACTCGGATCAGGGGCCTGGCAAAAGCTTAAGCAGGCTACAAAATCGAGAGTAAAAGATATTGCAAAGGATCTTATTCTTCTTTATGCCAAGAGAATGGCAACTCCGGGTTTTTCCTTTTCACCCGATTCGTACCTGCAGCGTGAACTGGAGGCTTCATTTATTTATGAAGATACCCCTGATCAGCTTACAGCTTCAGTGGCTGTTAAAGGAGACATGGAAGCGGAGCATCCTATGGACAGGCTGGTTTGCGGCGATGTTGGTTTCGGTAAAACGGAAATTGCAATTAGAGCTGCATTCAAGTCAGCCTCTGACAGCAAACAAACTGCAGTGCTCGTACCTACCACCATTCTTGCACTCCAGCATTATAAAACATTCTCCTCGAGACTTAAGGGATTTCCTTGCAATGTTGAATATATAAGCCGTCATAAAAAGGCTGCTGAGCAAAAGAAGATACTTGCAGAATTGGCTGAAGGCAAAATCGATATCATTATAGGGACTCATAAACTTGTAGGTCAGGATGTTAAATTTAAGGATCTTGGGCTTCTGGTAATTGATGAGGAACAGCGATTCGGCGTTTCGGTAAAAGAGAAGCTTAAAAAAATTAAAGCTAATGTGGATACACTGACCCTTACTGCTACTCCGATTCCCAGGACACTGCAATTCTCTCTGATGGGTGCCCGCGATCTTTCAATTATCAATACCCCTCCTCCTAACCGGATGCCTATTGTTACTGAGTTGCATGGATTCAATGAGGAGATAATTAAAGAAGGTATAGAATATGAGGTATCACGAAACGGACAGGTATTTTTTATTCACAACAGGGTCGACAATATAAAACTCATTCAGGCACAGATAGCAAGGATCTGTCCAAATGTCAAGACGGCAATTGTGCATGGCCAGATGGATGGAACGCATGTCGAAAATGTGATGTTTGATTTTATCCAGGGCGATTATGATGTATTGCTGGCAACCACAATCATTGAATCGGGACTTGATATTCCAAATGCCAATACCATATTTATTAATGATGCCCACCATTTCGGATTATCAGAACTGCACCAGCTGAGAGGAAGGGTAGGCCGGTCAAATAAGAAGGCTTTCTGCTACCTTCTCGCTCCCCCAATGAGCACCCTCACACATGAAGCAAGAAGAAGGCTCAAAGCAATAGAAGAGTTTTCGGAACTTGGGAGCGGATTCAATATTGCCATGCAGGATCTGGATATCAGGGGATCGGGCAACCTGCTTGGCGGAGAACAAAGCGGTTTCATTGCCGACGTCGGTTTTGAAACATATCAGCGGATACTTAACGAAGCTCTTCTCGAATTAAGAGAGTCGGATCTACATGAACAGCCGGCAGTGGCAGAAATCGTTCAGCCTGAGGAAAAGTCAGCACATGTTAAACAATATGTCTCAGATTTTCAGATTGATACGGATCTTGAAATTATGTTCCCCGACGAATATATCTCAAATATTTCTGAGAGAATAAGACTTTATAAAGAGCTGAATGAGATTGATTCTGAAGAGTCGTTAACCCTCTTCGAAACAAAACTCATTGACAGGTTTGGAAAGATCCCTCCACCAGCCCAGGCACTGCTCGACATTGTAAGAATAAAATGGATTGCAGTTAAAACAGGGATAGAGAAGATCCTTCTGAAAAACAATCTTCTGATAGCTTTTTTTGTTTCTGATCAGAATTCACAGTTCTACAGGAGTTCACAGTTCGTTTCAATAATGAATTATGTTAACAGGAAACAAAAACAGATGAACATGAAGCAAAAATCTGACAAGCTGAGCCTCACGATAACTGATATTAGATCTGTAAATGCGGCTATAAAAGTGCTGGAAGAGATTCTGGATTCCCGCGTTAGCCCCCCTGCCCCCCTGAAGGGGGGTTAGTCGGGTGAAACNTTAATAATTAATCTTATAATCCGGAATTATTTCAGAGAATTCTCGAATAAAAACAAATTTAGCCCCCCTTNAGGGGGGTTGGGGGGCAAAAAGATTTAACTTTGCACTATGAATCTTATAGTTGACGTAGGAAACACGAGTACCAAAGTTGCCGTTTTCGACGGAAAGGCAAAGCTTTCACAGTCGAGAATAAATGAATTAAGTTGCGCGGAACTTGAAAAAGAGTTTAGCGGACACAAGTTCGAAAGAGCCATACTTTCTTCGGTTAAAGAACTACCTATGATTATCCGCGAACTTATGTTCCATAATATCCCTTTTGTCCATTCAGTTTCTCACAAATCAAAGCTGCCCTTTAAAATTCAATATTCTACTCCGGAAACACTTGGTCCGGATCGTATTGCTGCCGTAGCCGGGGCATATAATCTGTTCCCTGGTGAATCTGTTCTGATAATCGATGCAGGAACTGCCATCACATATGAGTTTCTGTCAGGAGATAACTACAAAGGAGGCAATATATCACCAGGTCTGAGAATGCGGCTAAGAGCGCTGAATGAATTTACAGATAAATTGCCAATGGTTGATCTTTCTGATGTATTCAGGTCACCCGGTACAAATACAAGCGAAGCAATTCTGGCTGGTGTCATTACTGGGNTGACTTATGAAATAAATGAGTATATTCGCACGTTTGAGAATAAACAAACTGGTTTCAAGGTAATACTTACAGGCGGGGACAGTGGCTTTCTTAAAGACAAAATCAATCATCCGGTCACATATATGCCTGATATTGTGATTGATGGTTTAAATTATATTTTAGAATACAATGCGAAATAAGCTCATTATTGTAATTTTCTTTTCTCTGTTCACATTTGCCTTTACGGCCACCGCGCAGAAACTGATCGACTCCCCCTATTCAAGGTTTAATTTAGGCTCACTCCAACCCGCCGGATCATTCAGAAGTCTCAGTATGGGAGGTGTAGGAACAGCAATGAGAGACAACAGTTCGGTTTATTATACGAATCCTGCTTCTTACAGCAGTTTTGACACTATCTCTTTTGTATTTGATTTTGGACTCGATTATGGAAAAAATTATATCAATGGAGCAACCTCAAAGTTCAAGTCAGATGATATAAATTTCCATCACCTTGTTATGGGTTTTCCACTCTCAAAAGGCTGGGGATTTGCGGTAGGAATATTCCCTATTACTTCAGGATATTATAATATTACTTCAACGATAGCATCGGGAGATCCTGGTTATGATCCAAATGTGGGTGGCTATACAGTTACTCATACCGGCGACGGAGGCATCAATAAATTCTTTTTTGGGACGGGACTTAAGATAATGAAGAACCTTTCAGTTGGTGCGAACATGTACTTTCTATCCGGACAACTCAGAAGAACAAATCAGTTTGTTTTTACTGATTACTATAATGTTTTCCACAACAACAATGCTGAATTACTTCATATTAAAGGAGTTGGAGCAGACTTTGGCCTGCAGTACATGGCATCCTTCAAAAATAATTACTTCCTTAATGCAGGTGTGTCATTCTCACTTAACAATAATTTCAGTACAAAATATAATCAGCTTTCGGAGAAATATTCCGCATATGGAGTTTCAGATACTATATCATTTATCTCTGACCCATCTGCAAAGACATATATTCCCGGCGCTCTTAGTGTAGGTATTTCATTTGGTAAGAAGAATAAATTCACTGCCGGTATAGATTATACTGCAACCAAATGGTCTGCTGCAAAAATCCCTGGTTCAACAGGATATGCAGCCGATACCAAAACCATCGCCTTTGGAGGCGAATTCATCCCCGACAGATTTTCAAATTACAATCTCCTTAGCAGGATGGAATATCGCATTGGTGCACATTTCGGAGATAATTATTTAATTATCAATGGTCAACAGGTAAAAGAGAAGGGAGCAAGCATTGGTCTTGGTATTCCATTGAGACGTACCTGGAACAAAATCAACCTATATCTTGATTTCACCAGGAAGTCAGGTTATGCCTCAACAAGTTTACGTAATGAGGACTATCTTACAATGGGTCTCAGTCTGAACCTTTACGACAACTGGTTTCTTAAACGGAAGTATGAATAATACTTTTGTTTCTTAAAGTTAATCCGGGAATTTCATCTGCCTGTCATGAAAGCTCATTATAAAAATCATAAAATTCATACAGCGGTTGTATCATTAATAATTATCAGTTTCATAGTATTATCCTGTGAAACCAAGATCCCTGTTATACCCAAATCTGATCTGTTGTCACTGCCTTCAGTTACTGCGAAGGATTTTTATACTGTAGTTAATGATTCAGGAAGGAAGCAGCTTATACTATCTGCGCCCCTCCTTGAACAATTTGATAAAGCTGATCCTCCGTTCTCCGAGTTTACGTCTGGAATAAAAGTTGTGGTCTATAATGGCAAAGACAAGCCTGTCGGAACTGTAACTGCAAAGTATGCAAAGTGTACAAGCAACAATCTCTGGGAACTAAGAGACAGTGTAGTGGTGGTAAATGAAAATAATGAAAAGCTTGAAACAGAACTGATGTTCTGGAACCAGGAGAAGGACCGGATATATACCGACAGATTTGTAAAAATCACAGAAGAGAATCTGATCAGCCAGGGAATAGGCTTTGAATCAGATTCACATCTCACCAACAGAAGAATATTTAAGGTTACTGCCATAATTTATCCCCCGGATGAAAAATAGTTCGATCCTGATACTTGAAATCATCTGGATAATAACAGGGCTGCTCTGCATTGGTGCAGGGATCAAATTTGCTTTAACAAATGGTTTCAGTAAAGTTCCGCTCTTTGCGTTAATGGCACTTATCTGTTTTGTCTTTGCCTGGATAAGAGACAGACAACGAAAAAAGAGCTAACTTTGGGTATGAATGTATTTTTTATTATACTGCTCGCTATAATTCTATCCGCATTCTTTTCGGGTATGGAGATTGCCTTTGTTGCATCCAACCGGCTCAGGATTGAACTTGACAGAAAACAGGGAGTTTTCGGTTCAAGAATAGTAAAGATCTTTGCCGATAATCCGGGACAGTATATAGCCACAATGCTGATAGGCAATAATTTTTCGCTAGTAATTTATGGTTTGGTCTTTTCCAAGATCCTTGGGTCAATACTTACGCCTATACTGGGTTCTGATATCCTGGTTCTGCTCATAAATACAGTACTCTCCACCGCAATAATCCTGCTTGTAGCCGAGTTCCTTCCTAAAACAATATTTATTATTTCACCTAATTTTTTTCTTAAGTTCCTGAGCATTCCCACTTTGCTCTTTTATTTCCTCTTCTACCCTGTAAGCAAATTTACACTCGCAGTTTCCAACCTCTTTATAAGGATTTTTTTCAGGATCAATCCCGGGGAAAAGAAACAGGAGAACCTTGTTTTCAGTAAGGTTGATCTCGATCATTTTGTCAATCTGAGCAAACAGAGCAAGGAGGAATCGGAGCCTGACCATCATGATATAAAAATATTCCAGAATGCTCTTGATTTTTCAAATGTGAAACTCCGTGAATGTATGGTTCCACGTACAGAGATTGAAGCAGTTTCTTCCGTGAGTACAGTTGAGCAATTAAAAGATAAGTTTATTGAAACAAGGTTATCGAGGATACTGATATTTGAAGAAACCATCGATAACATCATTGGTTATTTCGAGCTCAAGGATATATTTAAAAACCCTTCTGAGATACGTTCAATGACAAGAAAGATAGCCATAGTGCCTGAGACAATGCCTGCAAATAAGTTGTTAAAGCTATTTGCCGAAGAGAAAAAGAATATTGCGCTTGTGGTTGACGAATTCGGGGGCACATCAGGTATGGTGACCATAGAAGATGTTCTTGAAGAGATAGTTGGAGATATTGAAGATGAACACGATACAACTGACCTCATTGAAAAGATCGCCGGAGCGAATGAATACATATTTTCAGGCCGTTTTGAAATTGATTATCTGAATGAGAAGTATCATCTTAACCTGCCGGCCGAAGATGATTATGAAACGCTTGCAGGAATGATCCTCTTCTATCATGGAAGTATCCCCGGCAATAATGATATCATCCGTATCAGAAATTTCGTTATCAGAGTTTTAAAAGCTTCAAGCACCAGGCTTGAGCTTGTGAATCTGAAAGTGGAATAGTTATAATTTCCGATTATAATTGCTCGTTACAGAATTTCCCCAGTATTTTCAGACCTTCAGCCGTTTTAATGTCAATCTTTGATTTCTTAAAGAAGTCCTTTATTTTGTCTTCTTTTCCAGGGAATATTTTAGAGAATTGCCTTTCGGTGGTAAATTTATTCATTACACCACCAACTTTTACCCAGTATAGTGTTGCCTCGGAGATCTCAACGTTTTCCGGAATATCCAGAGTCCTCATCTGTCCGCCTCTTCTTACAGTATTTATAGAAGTAGGACCATTCGTCTGTGATGTTAACCCATAAGCCGTCTTGGTTCCAACCGGAGCAAACCTGTTCCTGTTCTCAACGTAGATTGAAATGTTTCCTTTAACAATGACTTCATAAAATGCCTTATCTACAGGAACGAATTTCCGGTTATTCAGAATGACCGTATCAATTTCATCCAATTTGCTCACCACATAAAACTGGGCATTCTGTTCGAACAGCATTTCTTCTTCCACAGTGTTATAATTAAGACTTGCTGTGCTTGTTTTACCTGACTTCATCTTGATGACACCGCTGGTGAAATCAGGGAAGAGCAGTTGAGGATAAGCTCTTTTTGTTTCATTCTGACCTGATAAACCAAAAGGAATTACTGAAAGTATAGCTGAGAAAAGTATTATTCTGCCGATCTTCAAATTATGCTGTGTTTTCATCTTCTTAATTTTAAATGAAATATTACGCTTTAAATTTCGCTATTTTTTCAATACAAATTCTCCATGCAAAAAATAAAAAAAGAGGCTGGTCCCAATGAGCCAGCCTCTCGTATTTTAGGATAGGTATTACCTTGGTCCTTTAAATGTATAGTGTTCCATCATAAGAGTTCTGAGCTGAGGAGACACGTTTAATTGCTTCAGATAGTAAGCAACATCCATGCTCTTGTCTGCATCAAAATACTTATTGATAGCACCATCTCCTGTATAGAGAACAGCAGATCTGCCTCGTGCAGGAGAGTCAACTGATGTATTGACTACGTCTACATTGTTATCGGCGTCGAAAATGAAAGCCGGGGTGAAAGCTCCGAATGAGGAAGCTCCTGAACCCACAACTTCAAATACATAGCCATAAGTAGCATAATCAGCATCATATTTAGTACATCTGTTAGCTCCAACAGTCTGAAGCTGAACTACTTTAGGATAAATCCCAGCCCAAGCAGCACCATTAATATAATCAGTAAATGTACCATCAGCTGTGTAGATTCCATCCCACTTGTTTTTTGCAAGAACCTCGCATACAATGGTATCATTGTCTGCTGCGCTCAGTGAGCCTGTTCCCGAAACTGACTGAATGGTAAATGCCAGTGCATAATGCATGCTGAAATCGAAATTAGCTGCATTTGGCACGTTAATAATGATTGCTTTTCCGATGTCATTGGCTGCAAAATCAACAGTAATAGTACCTGCAGTAATTGCAGGAGAAACTGTTCCAAGTTCTGGTGGCAAAGGAATAAATTCTGTTTCATTGGCAGCATTATACTTTTTCAGAATTGCTGTATCAGCATCATATTTAACAACAACCTGAGTAGTAGTCTTCAGGTCAATGGAATTAGGCACATCTCTTCTGACTTCGAACAGAAGACCCGTCTGTGGTACAGCTTTTGCATCAAATGCCAGCATGTTATACACAGTTGGATTTAGCTTCACAAACGTATGTCCTGCGTTGCCGATTGATTCCTGCTTCTGAAGGCAGGAAGTCAACAGAAAAGCAAAAAACAAAACACAGATTGAGATATTTATTTTATGAAATGTTTTCATAGTGTGTATGTTTATATATAAATTTTAATTACTTATTAATGCTGGCTGTTACTGATCCCACCATATTCTTGAATCCATTGCGTCGCCGCCAGTTAATCTGGCAACAGCTGCATCATAACCTGCTTTGGTAAGAGTCTGATCTGAACTACCATACATATACCTGCGTGGTATAACTTTTGGTGAGTTGGTTCCATCAGGAGCCGGTACAAGAGCAGGAACATTAGTTCTTCTCCAGTTGCTCCATCCCTGTACACCGTCAGGATAATAAGCAATGTACTGCTGTGTTGCAATCTGAGTCAGGTTTGTTCCTGCAGCGCCGAGAGCAACGTTAACATTAGCAAAATAAGAAGCAGGAGGAAGAGCAAGACCCCACTGTTCGTATGAAGCATTGATACCAGCAGTATATAAAGTAGCAGTTGTTTCAGTTGTCCATCCCCTGTCAGCAGCTTCAGCACGGGCCAAAAGTACGCTGGCAGCTTTCACGATATAGAGAGGACTGGTCTGCTGACGATAAGCCGGAGCAAATACATATGTATAGTCAGGGTTGGAACCGCACCATGGATCAATGAATGTACGTGATCTTCCATAAGGTACACCTTTGTTTGAAGCAGCACCTGTTACAGTAGCACCGAATACATTCTGACGTGCATCGCTGTTCAGAGTACCAAGGAGTGTTGTCATAGTTGCACTTTCTCCATAGTCTTTTCTACCATCATACATATTATAGTATGGGTTCCTGAAGTTACCACCAGGATAAACAAGGGTAAAGTTGTCAGCATTGGTTGAAATAGAACCATTAGCATCGGCAAGAGCGGCTTTAAATTCGGTAGCAGCATAGTCGCTGGCGCCAGGATATCTCTTTGAAAGTCTCAGAGCCATGAGCATCCTCATTGAATTTGCCAGTTTCTTCCATTTAGCAACATCCCCACCGTAAGCAATGTCGCCTTTAATTGCAGCACCGTCGGTAAACTGTGAAACAGATTCGGTAAGTTCCTTGATCAGGTCTTTATAGATTGATTCCTGTGTGTCATAAGTCACATTAGGATCACCTTTAAGAGCTGTTGAATATGGAACATCTCCCCATCTGTCGGTAATTGTCCAGAAAATATATGCTTTCAGAATACGTGCGATTGCTATCTGGTTGGCATTTGCTCCGTTGAGAGCAGCTGCAGGTGCAGTAGCAGGATCGGTATTGGTAGCAATGATATTCTGTAAGTCATAAAGGCTTCCTGAATAAGTAGCCTGCGGGCTTGCAGTATTTGAAGAGTAGCATGACACATCGGGATATTGTGTTTCAGAATAGAACTGGCAATATAACGATGGAGCATTAATAGAAGCAAAACCTCCGACGCCAGTCAGCACGTTTGTTAAAAGCGCTGAGGTGATAGGAGTATTGGTTGCAGCCGGGTTAACATTGGTGCCTCCGAAATTCTCAAGCTTGTTGCAGCTTGAAAGGAGCATTCCTGTCANCAGGGCTAAAGTTGCTATCTTATAAATTGATTTTTTCATCTTTTTAAAGTTTTAATGTTTCTAAATGGCAACCCTAGAAGTTGATCTTAATGTTCGTTCCAAATGAGCGAATTCCAGGGAACTGACCGGCTTCACCAGCGACATTAGAGATTTCTGAAGGATCAAAGTCTTTCGTCTTGGCGAACATAAGCCATGGGTTCTGAGCTATGAAAGAAACGGTAATACCCTGAACATATTTGCCTAAGCCTCCGAGTTTATTAACCGGCAGATCATATCCAACGCTTAATTCGCGAAGTTTAACAAAAGTGAGGTCATGCACGAAGAAATCATAGTACTGATTGTCATATGTACTGTGCCAGTAAACCTGTGCGTCAACATAGTAATCAACAGGCTGACGGGTAGTTGCATCGAGTCCGGTAACATGAATTCCACCACCATTCTCTACTGCATCACGAATCGGATTCCCTTTGTCGTTCAGACCAGATGTTTTTGCTGTAAGACCTGAATAGGTACCCCACATATCAGACAGTGAGAAGAATTTACCGCCAATCTGATAGTCGAAGTTCATGATAACGGTGAAATTCTTGAAGATCTTGAATGAGTTCTGGAGACCACCGGTATACTTAGGAAGTACACTTCCAAAATAATGTTTCGGATCTGAAACATATAATCCTGCAGATGTGAGAAGAGGTTTGCCTGAAGCTGAATCTCTTGCAATTGCTGAACCATAAAGTTCTCCCCATGGTTTGCCTGCTGTCTGAACCATAACAGGTGTTCCGCCTCTTGATGAACCATCAGCATTTAACCACTGACCAGTAACTGTGAAAGAATTGATTCCTTCAGCAATTTTAACTACTTCCTCTTTGATAAGGTACGAGAAGGTAGCATTAAGGTCCCAGGAGAAATTAGGTTTAGCGACCGGTTTCAGGTTAAGTGCGAGGTCGATACCGTTTTTGGTAATTTTACCTGTATTCAGGTATTTTGTAGCAAAACCGCTATAGTTTGCAATTGAAATTGCATAAGGGATATCATTTTCTGATCCATCCCAGTATGTTGCAGTTAAACCAACACGGCTCTTAAGGAATCTTAATTCCAAACCTAATTCTTTCTGTGTCTTAACAGCTCCCCTGATCTTCGGGTCAACAAGCTGATCAGGTGTAGACATTACAAAGTTTCCATTCCACTGATATGTACCAACTCCGTATGCAAATCCTGGATATGCATAAATATCAATAGCTGTCGGGATTTCACCCCATGCTGCACGGATTTTTCCGAAATCAAGCCATGGAAGTTTCGCGAGGTCGCTGAATACGAATGAACCTCCGAATGATTTTGAAAGAATCGAGTTGTTACTTTTTGGAAGAACTGAATACCAGTCATTACGTAAGGTGAATTCACCAAACAGGAAATCTCTGAAACCAACATCACCACGTACGAAAGCTGCCCTGTATTTCTGAGTTTGTCTTGTGTTCTCAATATAAGGCTGATCTTTTGAGTTGGTAATTGTATAGAGGTTCTTAATATTTAAGCCGTTAACCGTATTTTCACGATTATACTTATATATTGAATTGAAAAAGTCAGTTCCTGCGTTAGCATTTACTTTAAAGTCATTGAATTTTCTGGTAAAAGAAATGAGTGATTCAAAGTTCTCACGGTTAGAGTAAGATGTCTGCGACCTGTAATAACCTTTTGCACGTGGCTCGTTACCTGTTGTCTGTGTTCCTGAATCATTCAGGTCAGAACTGTACATCTCTTCNTACCAGCTGTTAAGTTCCTGTCTGCGGTAGGTAGCTCTGATTGAAAGACCTTCCATGATCTTATAATTCAGGGAAACATCGCCGAATAAACGGTCGGTTCTGTTAGGAATTTTAACCAGATCAAACCATTTATAGAAGTTGTACCAGTAGTTGCCGGCATAAAATGCTTTTGTATTGCCTGGATCGTAAGCAGTTGGATTGTTGTGGTTCCAGCTTGCCCAGATTCCGTCAGGAGTTCTGAGGTCTTTGAGGCTTCTCATAAGTCCCATGTCGAGATCTCTGTGGAACCACTGGTTAAATGAACCGGTTGACTGGTTTGAATAACCATCATCAAATTCACCATTGGTTAATGTTGTATTGAAATTCACATTAGCACCAAGGGTCAGTCTTTTAGTAATATCATAAGAAGTCTTAAGACCAAAAGTAGTTTTGTTAAGGGTTGAATTAGGAAGCAGACCATTTACCTTAACATTACCAAAAGTTGCACGAATATTAAAACCTTCAGAAACTTTTGAAAAAGCTACGGTATTGTTCCATGTATAACCTGTATTGAAGAAATCCCTTGCATTATCTTTCTGCGGTGTCAGCTGTGCAGTCTTTCCTGTATACTGTGTTCCGGGATACCATGCATACCATGGAATATACTCCTGACCTGCCATTCTTGGACCCCAGCTTGAATCGTCTGAATAGTCGGGATAGTATTTGCCATCAAGTGACTGCCATTCTGCTGGATCAGTTGCCTTGTAGGTATACCTGTACATGTTAGAAACGTTACCACCTGCATAGTCGTTCTGGTAATCAGGCAAAACGTAGACTTTAGAAACTACGAAACCGGTATTAAGTTCGATACCCATAGTTTTGTTACCGCTAACCTTTGCTTTTTTGGTAGTAATAATAATAGCACCGTTAGCACCCTGTGAACCAAGGATAGCAGCTGCACTAGGACCTGAAAGAACGCTTACGTCTTCAATGTCGTCCATGTTAACATCAGCAGAGTTTGGCAATATGGTTCCATCAACAACATACAGAACACCAGAACCAGTTGAAAAACCACCGTCACCACGTAACCTTACGTTACCTGCACTTCCGAGTTTAGCAGCCGACTGGCCCTGGAACTGGATACCGGATACTTTACCGGCCAATGCGTTATTAAGGTTTGTCTGGCGCACTTCGGCAAGTTTGTCACCTGATACAACCTGGTTCAAAGCAGATGAAGCTTTAGGAGCTCTTTTAATGCCATAACCACTCGTTACTACAACTTCCTGTAATCCGATAAGATCAGATTCCAGAGTTACATCAATCACTTTTCTCCCAGCAATCTCAACCTCCTGTTTTTTCATCCCGATATAGGAGAAAATAAGAGTTGTTGCATTCTGGGGCGCTGTAATGGAATATTTGCCATTAACATCCGTTATGGCTCCAAAAGTAGTTCCTTTAACAGTAACAGTCACACCCGGAATAACACCTTCCCCTTGTACAGAGGAGGTAACTGTACCTGTAATGACTATCGTCTGTGCTAATAAAGTGTAGCCACTTACAAACACAAACAAAACAATCAGCAGAAATAGTTTCTTCATACGAATTTAGTTTTAGGTTTTAATTTAACAGCCAAATATATGCGAACTTTATTAAATCTCCAAAATAAACACTTTAATTTTAATAATATATAGCATGTATTTTG
>JGI20214J51650_10000940_pt1 | contig 18403 bp, 14 predicted proteins | sample WetSurMetagenome_FD_51650 | JGI IMG/M metagenome (IMG submission 51650) | reverse complement strand
TGAAGCGTTAGTCGCATTCGATAACGCACTTTCAGTGAAACCGGATTATTTTGCTGCATATTACAATAAGGCCCGTTCACTGGATATTCTTGAACGAACCGCCGATGCAATCGTTGTGTATGACCAGGGACTTGAACTTGATCCTGCGCACATACCATTACTTCATTATAAAGGGATCGCGCTGGCACGGATTGGCAGGTTCGAAGAATCTATCAGGGCATTTGACCGGATCCTTGAGGTCAATGGCTCTTTTGCAGATGCATGGTTTGAGAAAGGGAAGGCACTTGTTTCACTTGGTATGTTCCGTGAGGGTGTAAGGGCGTTTGATAAAGCCCTGGCCCTCGAGAAAAATTATGCCGAAGTTTATTTTCATAAAGCATGTGCGCTTGCGAGCCTGGGCCGGCATGAAGAAGCCATCATTGCATTCAATAAAAATATCGACCTTGATGCAGGAAATGCGAAGGCGTTCTATCACAAAGGATTATCACTTGTTGCCGCTGGTCGGCAAAAAGATGCACTTGAGGCATTTGACCTCGTTTTAGCGATAAATCCCCAATCCGTTGAAACATGGCTGGACCGTGGTATGGCTCTGGCAGATCTTGGCAGATATAATGATGCTATTGAGGCTTATGTTAAAACTCTCGAGATTGACGCTGCCAATGTCGATGCCTGGTACCTCAAGGGAACTGCACTCTTTGCCCTTTCCAGCTACGAGGATGCCATTGAAGCTTTCTGTAAAGCACTGGAAATACGTCCGGACTTTGTGCCTGCTTTATTCTATAAAGGAAGGACTCTCTACGAACTGGGTATGGATAAGGAAGCAGTTGTGTCGTATGATAATGCTCTCGGAATCCAGCCAAAACATTTTGATGCGCTCTACCATAAAGGAGTAGCGCTTACACGGCTCTCGCGATTCACGAGCGCAATTGAATCGTTTGATCTCGCCCTGCGCCTTCGGCCAACGTCTGCTTATATCTGGACGGGTAAGGGAATAGCCCAGTCAGCACTTGGCCAGGACACGGATGCCATCAAGAGTTTCAAAAAAGCGTTGGGAATCGATGCAAAAGATGCCCGGGCCTTCTATTATCTGGGAGTCTCTTCCTCCAAGGTTGGCAAATATAATGACGCAATTAAAAACTTTGAAGCTGCACTCATGTACCGCCCTAAATGTGCGCAAGCATTTTACCAGAAGGGGCGGGCGCTTATCAGTCTATCAATGTATAACGAAGCGATTAGTGCATTTGACCGTGCTCTTGGTGAGAACGACACATTCTCAGATGCATGGCTCTACAAAGGTATCGCAGAAGCAAATTTAGAGAGATATGAACCTGCGCTTGTGTGCTACGATCGGTCTGTTTCCCTTGATTCAACAAATGCCCTGCCACTCCTTAACCGGGGGGTTGCATTGATTCATCTGGAAAGGTTTAGCGAAGCGCTGACAGCATTGGATCTGGCCCTCAGACTCCAGCCGGAATACCCGGAAGCATTCTATTATCAGGGTATGACGTATCTCAAGCTTGAGCGCTACGATGAGGCTATAACCGCGTTTAATCTGGCGTTGGGATTGAACAGCCAGTACTTCGAGGTTTATTATAACAAGGGAATTGCCCAGGTTCACCTCGGTAAGTATGAGGAATCGATAGATACATTCGACGCTGCACTGAGTATCAACCCGGAATATCAGGATGCTCACTATGAACGGGGAAAGGCACTTGTGCATATCGGGAAGAACAAAGAGGCGATCACATCGTTTGACCGCATTCTTTCTTACAATCCCGGATTTGCCAATGCTATCTATGAAAAAGGCAGGGCCCTTCTCGCACTCGGATANCTGGAAGATGCAATCTCTGCATTTGAACGGGCAGTTGAGATAAATCCCACCTGCTATGAAGCTTTCTTCTGGGAAGGGAGGGCATTTTTTGAGATGGGCAATTATGATGCGGCGATTACTGCATTCGAACATGCCCTGGAAAACACCCATAAAACTGCTGATGTGTATTACTTCCTGGGCAGGTCAAACGCTTCACTGGATGAACACCGTCAGGCAGTACAGCTCTACGATAGATCTCTTGAAATCGACTATAACGCTGAAGTGCTTACCCAGAAAGGGGTGTCTCTTGCAGAACTTGGCATGTCACGGGATGCTCTTGAAACATTTGAAAAAGCACTGGAACAGAATGGTAATCTCGCTGAGGCATGGATGGGAAAAGGAAATGTACTGTATGATCTTGGAAGACATCAGCAGGCACAGGAAGCATATGAGAAAAGTCTCGATCTTGACCCTGAAAATGCTATTGGCTGGACACGGCACGGTATGGCGCTTGCGGTACAGGGCCGGAGCGAAGATGCCATTAAATCGTATGAACGGGCTGTCTCAATTGACCCCACGTTCTCTATTGCCTATTTCACCAAAGGCAGCGCACTCATCGCACTCGGGAAATATCAGGATGCGAGTGAATCGTTCAGTGCAATGATTGCGATCCAACCGGATTTTATTGACGCTTGGATCTATAAGGGCCGGGCTTTGCACGAACTNGGGAAATATCAGGAAGCTCTTACCACATTCAAGCATGCATTGGAAATTGATCCCGGACGAAAGGAAGTATGGAATGATATTGCAGAAATACTTGAAACAATAGGTAAACATGAAGAAGCTAAGATTTGCTACCGGAAAGCGCAGTAAGATTTTGCCCGTTTTTTAAAAAGAAATTATTGAATCTTTTTTTTTTTTTAGAAGCCTCTAAAGAGAGGAATGAAATGAAAACAAAAGAAGAAATGGCCTTTCCCCTATCTCACCCTCCGGTGCTAGTATGAGAGAAGAATGTATGATCAGGAAGATATCCCAAAGAGAGAATTTTTTTAAATGTTCTATAAAATAACAGATCCGGCAGATTTTTTTAAGATATANTCAATTCTTTTTTTTTACGCANGATATGCATACCTGCACCTCGTATGANGTGCTTTANGGTGATTCCGATGGCAAAAAAAAAGAAATCTTTGCTTCACCCTGCTTCTGACAGGCCGTATGACGNTATAATCTCATGCATCATCGATTTTCTATTGTTCACCAGTAACCTCATGGGATTTTTATCATTTTTCANATCCGGATTAAACTTCTTATTTTTTCCCAACCTGCCTTACTATTACAAGAATTGAGAGAATCCCGATAACTCCTCCCAGAGAAACAGGGGACTTTGCTGGTTTAGTTGTGGGAACTATACCCCCCGGAAACGTAAGGGAACTCCTACTTTGCGATTGTGTCGTGACTGTTGGGAGGGCTCTTCCACTTGCATTTATCATGGCCGCATCACGGCTCTGTTCTGCAATGCGAATATTGGCTGCCAGGTTTGGATAGGCAGGATCGAGCAATTCGGTTTTATTAAACGCAGCAAGGGCTTCATCATATCTCTTCATNCCGGCAAGAGAGTAGCCTTTATTAAACCAGGCATCAGGACTGCCAGGATTAATGGAGATTGCGGTCTCGTACGCTTTCAGTTCTTCATCAGTACGGTTGAGATTATACAAAATGTATCCCCGGTTTATCCATCCCTGAACATAATCCGGTTTGAGATTGAGTGCCTGATCGGAAGCAACAAGTGCTTCGGTGAATTGCTGTGCCCGGTTGAGTGCGTCTGCTTTTCCGTTCCAGGCTTCAAAATACCCTGGTTCTAAGGTGATTGCTCTGTCATATGCAATGATCGCTTCGCTGTAATTTTTTTCGTTCACCAAGGTATTGCCCTGCTCAAAGAAATCTTTTGCATTGTCAGAGTAGGCAATTACAGGAATACCTACACAACATACAAAGATAACGGCNATGATTGTTGTTCTTCGTAGTTTACCCGTTTTTATCACTCCCGAATACATGTGGTACTCGTCTTCCATAAGAATGTTTCAGGAATTAAAATTTGGACTTTACCGGATCAGGACAAGAACATGACGGGTAAGGCTCTTATGAACCCGCTGCTCGTGATGTTGTAATATTGTCATATGTGTCGCAACGATATCTGAAATATCCTTATGGGTGACCACAACAGCCCGGTGTCCGAATTTGAGCACACGGGAAATCTCATCCAGAACATCTCCGTAAAGATTTGCCATCGAATCAGTTTTTTTTATACAGACCGATTGCCCGTAAGGAAAATCCGTTACTACAGCGTCTAACCGGTGATCATCAAATGGCAGATGCGTTGCATCAGCAAGCAGGAGATCCGGTTGTGCTGCATTCCGACGACTGCCGTTAATCATCATCGGGTCAAAATCACTTCCGATAGCATGTATATCCAGCATCTCCGCTTCGATCAGGATACCCCCGGTGCCACAGAAAGGATCCAAGACCATTTCCCCTGCATTCGAACAGGATAAATTGATAAGTGTTCGCGCCATCCTCGGCATCATCACTCCAGGATGGAAAAAATCCCGTTTCCCGGGATTACGGATATCATACGCTCCGCGGTTGATTCTGAAAAGGACTTTGCCAAAATAACACCTGTCTCCCGAAATTACCGCACGGTATTCTGTCTCCGGATTATCAAGAGTGACAGGCCCCTCTATCATTGTCCCAATCAGACATTCAAACTNCCTCTGTGAACAGATATTTTTTTCNCGACATCCGCCATGAACTTTTTTGACACGTCCCGCAAATGACCGGGGGGTTTCAATCGCCAGTTCTTTGAGAAGTTTCCGGAGTGCAGAAATATCGGGTTCACATTCCCCAATATACTCTGAAACAACGTGCGTCATTGCGAGCCGATGCGCTGCTTCAGGATCAGGTACTTTGACAACGGCAACCTGGGGCCGNTGATCGAGGACTTTTCCCACACATTCAAGTTCAGCAAGAGGAAGTGTCGGGTTTTCACCGGACAACTCCATAAGAAGTCGCATCCTGATCACATTAGTCAATGGCATTAAAATACGTGTGCCAAAAAAAGTACGATTGCATAGTGAAAAGGAGAGAGGGAGAAAATTTCATGGTTATTTTTTACCTTTCTTTTTTCCCATGATTCCGGAGAAAAAACCTGCCGGACCGCCGCCTTTTCCTTCGAGTTCAGCAAGTTTTGTGTAGAGTTCCCTCTGTTCATTACTGATGGATTTCGGCGTTATAATTTTCACCTTGACGAGCAGATCCCCAGGCTTCCCACGGCGTTTCATACCTTCACCGGAAATTTTCAATGCTGTGTTGTGCTGTATCCCGGGTGGTACTTTTAAATCGATATGCCGCTTATCAATCGTTTCGATCTCTACCGAAGTCCCCAGCACAGCCTGAACCGGACTAATCTCGATGGTGATCTCAAGGTTGTCTCCATTCCGGATAAAACGCTCGTGAGGTTTAACATAAACCTCGATAAAAAGGTCACCATTCGGAGCACCAAAATCGCCTGCTTCACCGTATCCTTCCATACGAAGTCGCATGCCGTTATCGATTCCCGCAGGTATGTGCACGGACACTTTCCGTTTCACTCGTGAATGACCAGACCCCCGGCACTCTTTGCAGACTCTTTCGGGAATTTTCCCCTTTCCCCCGCATTGCGTACAGCTGGTCATCCTGATGAACTGCCCGAATGCGGAATGGGCAGCCTGTCGCATCTGCCCGGAGCCTCCACAACGGGGGCAGGTATTCAGTCGTTTTGTTTCACTGCCCGATCCGTTACATACGGGGCAGGGTTCTGTATGCATGACATCAATTTCCCGGTCTGCTCCGGATACTGCCTCTTCAAGGCTGATCTGAATGCGCATGAGAAGATCGGCACCCGGCTGAGGACCGGATCGTCTCTGACCGCCGCCAAAGAAATCGAAGATATCCCCGAAACCCGAGAAATCGGTACTGAATCCTCCACCCCCGAACCCGCCCGCTCCCGTGTATGAGCCCTTTGAGGCGTTGGTAAACGTCTCATGGCCCATATTATCATATTGTGCTCTTTTCTGTTCATCGGAAAGGACACTATATGCCTCGTTGATTCCCTTAAATTTCTCTTCTGCGCCTTTTTCCTTGCAGACATCAGGATGATATTTTCTGGCGAGGTTGCGGTACGCTTTTTTGATCTCCTTCTCATCGGCATTCCTGGGTATGCCGAGGGTATCGTAGTAGTCTCCCTCACCCATTGTATGCTCACTCTTCTTTTACGTCAAAATCTGCATTGACAACAGTATCATCTGACTGCTTTTCATGGGGTGGTTCGGTGCCTGGTCCACCCTGCTGCTGGGATGCCTGTTCTGTCTGCATCTTCTGATAAATCTTGGTTGTGGCCGCATAGACAGATTCAGTCAGAGTTTCCATTGCCTTCTTTATTTCTTCCAGCTTATCTTCCAAAAGGGCTTTCTTGAGCTCAGCAATACCTTCCTCAACTTTTTGCTTGTCATCAGATTCAAGTTTGTCCCCGCTTTCCTTAAGCATTTTTTCAGCAGTGAACATTGCGGTATCTGCCTGGTTATGCAGCTCGATCTCCTCTCGCTTCTGCTTATCATCAGCCTCGAACTGTTTGGCTGCATCCATCATCTTCTTGATGTCATCTTCGGAGAGTTTCTTATCTCCCTTGATGGAGATAGCCTGCTGGTTACCTGAACCCAGATCTTTTGCAGACACATGAATGATCCCATTCGAATCAATATCAAATGTCACATCGATCTGGGGTATTCCGCGAGGGGCGGGTGGGATACCGGTCAGCTGAAACCTGCCCAACGTAAAGTTATCTTTTGCAAGTGCCCTTTCCCCCTGGACAACATGGATTTCGACACTTGTCTGGCCGTCTGCTGCCGTCGAAAATATCTGCGTTTTGCGGGTCGGAATTGTCGTATTTCGCTCGATGAGTTTTGTGGCAATACCCCCGAGTGTCTCAATTCCGAGGGTGAGCGGCGTAACGTCAAGGAGGACAATATCCTTTGTCTCGCCGGTTAAAACAGCACCTTGTATACCTGCCCCGAGGGCAACACATTCATCCGGGTTGATTCCTTTGTCGGGTTCTTTTCCAAGGATTTTTTTAACCGTATCCTGCACGAGGGGAACGCGGGTAGATCCACCGACAAGAAGGACGTGATCTATGTCTTTAGGCTCGAGCTTTGCATCGCTCAGTGCCTGTTTCACCGGTCCGACCGTAGATTCTACAAGATCCCCGATAAGCTGTTCGAGCTTTGAGCGGGTCAGATCGATACTGAGAAATTTCGGGCCGCTTGCATCCGTCGTAATATAGGGCAGGTTGATGTTTGTTGACTGGCGTTGTGAGAGTTCTATCTTGGCATTCTCTGAAGCATCGCGGAGCCGTTGCATCGCGTAAGGATCATTCCGCAAATCAACACCCTCTTTTTTCTTGAATTCCTCGATAAGATAGTCGGTGACACGTTTATCGAAATCGTCTCCGCCGAGGTGGTTATTCCCGGCGGTCGATTTCACTTCAAACACACCATCTCCCAATGTCAGGATTGAAACATCAAACGTGCCGCCACCAAGATCATAAACGAGGACGGTCGCATCCTGTTCCTTATCAATGCCATATGCCAGTGCGCTGGCTGTCGGCTCGTTGATGATCCGCATAACATCGAGACCCGCGATCTTCCCGGCATCCTTGGTTGCCTGCCGCTGGGCATCATTGAAGTATGCAGGTACGGTAATAACCGCCTTTGATATCTTCTCACCAAGATACGCTTCGGCATCGATTTTCAGTTTCTGCAGGATCATTGCCGAGATTTCCTGGGGGGAATAATTTTTATCATCAATTTTGATTTTCTCTGATGTTCCCATCTTGCGCTTGATGGACTGGATAGTCCGCTGGGGGTTGGTTACTGCCTGTCGTTTTGCCAGACTCCCGACAAGACGTTCACCCTCTTTTGTGAACGCAACAATCGATGCGGTTGTCCTTCCACCTTCAGCATTGGGGATTACAATGGGTTTGCCTGCCTCCATGATCGACATGCAGGAAAAGGTTGTTCCCAGATCAATTCCCAGAACCTTCTCTTTTGCCATTTTATACCTCCTGATTATTCTGATTTCCTTTTGAGACTGCAACTTTTGCATATCTGATTACTTTATCATGCATACGATAGCCTCGGGCTACAACGTCAATTACCGTGCCCGCTTTTTCATCAGAAATAACATGAGCAATTGCTTCATGTTCTGACGGATTAAACGGTTTGTTAAGCGCATCTATGGGATTGATACCATTCCGCAGCAGCTGGGCATTAAGAAGCTGCTGAATCTGGAAAATCCCTTCACGAAGGTGAGTGTTATCAGCCTTTAACGCCCGTTCCAGGTTATCCTCAACTTCGAGGATATCGATGGCGAATTGCTCATTTGCAAAAGAAATTGCCATCTGCCTGTCGCGGGCGGTACGTTTCTTGAAATTTTCAAAGTCTGCAGCGAGGCGCAGGAACCGTTCGTTCAGGTCATTATATGCTTTTTTCTCGTCATCAGGTTCATCGGTACAAGGAATATTTTCCGGAAAAGGATCATTTCCCAATCCGAAACCCCGTATTCCCTGTTGTTCTGTACTGTGTTCTGCGTCGTTGTCCATAGTACATCCCGTGTGATGTTCCATTATCTATTGTATTGTAGTTCTATATAAAATTTTATATTGTCTTTATCAAGTAAGCAGTAATTATAGCCTGATTTTAAGAATAGAGCATAATCTTCCATGGAATTGCATTTTCTGCTGTATTTTTGTTTTATTTTTCAGAGAATGTGAAATGGGGGATAATTATTCAAAAAACGGATGCCCATATCATTTCATTCGGTTTCGTCATGTACCACTAAAATTGGATTTTTTAAATCCTCCATACACCGAATCAAACAAATGGTCAATGTGAGATAGGACATTCATCAGAGTGTGCTGATAGATATACGCCATTATGTCATAACATACGAAAAAAGAAATATTTTTATGACGATACCTTAAAAAAATCCTCATGTAAAGAATTTTTATGAAGAGTTTCAAAAACCGGTTGCATAAACTAAAATTACTCTTGATTCTGCATACATTTTTCTTTCCCGTTCTTCATACACTAGACCATGAAGTGGGCATTGCTCTCTGTCTGGGACAAGACCGGTATTATCGGGCTCGCACAGGATCTTCTGAAAAATAACTATAGTATCATGAGTTCGGGAGGAACCGGAAAAGCACTTGCTGAAGCAGGTGTGAAATTTACTGAAGTTTCCAGTTATACCGGTTTTCCCGAGATGATGGATGGCCGGGTCAAAACTCTGCACCCGAAAGTCCACGGGGGATTGCTGGGCCGGCACCATATCGATGACGCAGTGATGGCAAAGTATGGCATCAGTCGGATCGATCTGCTTGTCGTAAACCTGTACCCGTTCGAGAAGATGTGCTGCCAGCAGTTAGGTCTTGAGGCATTGATCGAATTTATTGACATTGGCGGACCGGCAATGATAAGGGCTGGGGCAAAAAATTACAAAAATGTGGCTGTCGTAGTTGACCCGGCAGATTATCAGGAAGTGACGACAGCACTAAAAAACGGTGAAATTTCACAGAGTCTGCGGTTTACCCTTGCAAAAAAAGCATTTGCCAGGACCGCAGGATATGATGCCGCTATCAGCAATTACCTCTATCGTCTGGATTCCTTGTTCCCCTCTGCATACACCATGCAGTTCACCCATGGCAGGATCCTGCGATACGGAGAGAATCCTCACCAGGTAGCTGCGATATATGGCAATTCAGGAATCGCAGGTTCAGAACCCCTCCAGGGAAAAGAGATGTCCTATAACAATTACCTGGATGTCAATTCAGGCGTCGCTCTTCTTTTGGAGTTCGATGAGCCTGCCGCTGTTATCATCAAGCATAATAACCCCTGTGGAGTCGCTCTTGGAACAGATGCACTTGATGCCTATATATCTGCCCGGGAAGTTGATCCTGTATCTGCATACGGATCCGTGGTCTGTCTGAACCGGGAAACTGATGAAAAAGTCGCTGAAGAAATTTCCAGGACGTTTGTTGAAGTCCTTGTCGCCCCGTCGTTCTCTCCGGCTGCACAAGTGATCATGACAAAAAAAGAGAATATGAGAGTCCTTGAACTTCCCATGAAATCGGAATGTGATGAGATCCGGTCTATTGATGGGGGTGTACTNATCCAGCGAACCCCTCCCTATCAGGAACACTGGAGCGTGATAACAGACCGGGACCCGACTCCTGAAGAGATGAGGGCACTGCAGCTTGCATGGAAGGTGTGCAAACACACGAAAAGTAACTCGATTATATTTGCCAACCAGAGACGAACTCTCGGAATTGGCGCAGGGCAGATGAGCAGGGTCGATTCTGCAAAAATTGCCATCATGAAAGCATCTGCTTCTCTGGAAGGATCGGCAGTAGCCTCAGATGCGTTCCTGCCATTCCCTGATACGCTCGAAATCGCCGCTGATGCGGGAGCGACTTCCCTGGTGCAACCCGGGGGATCGATTCGCGATACCGAAGTTATTGATGCTGCCAACCGGCTGAATATGGCGATGATATTTACCGGTATACGATATTTCAGGCATTAAAACGATGCTCTTTTTTTATTTTTCACCGATTTAATGCAACTATTATTATCTTTTATAGCTATCAATCTGTTAATCATTCATTCAAGCGAGGAAAAAGACCCATTCAGAGAGGTTTACAGATATGGATTATGGTGGTATGGTTGGCGAATCCTTTGAATACGCAAAGGAATCTGTGATAGGAAAATGGAACAAATGGCTGATGCTTATCATCGCGACAATCCTTCTCGCAATCCCCCTTATGGGATATGCAATGAAGGTCCTTCGTGGTGAAAAACCCGCTCCGGAAGTTACTGACTGGGGCACTCTTTTTATTGATGGTATAAAATACCTTATCGTTTCCCTGATCTACGCGCTTCCGATCATTATTATCGGGATTCTTGTTCTGGGAGCATCAGCAGCGGCCATAATCTCGGGAAATTACTCTGCAATGATGGCGGCATTTGGTGCTTTGGCTCTCGGCCTCATTGTCATATTCGTCCTGGCAGTCATCATTGCAGTTTTCGAGGTAATCGGAATTGTCCGTTTTGCCCGGACCGGAAGTATCGGTGAGGCGTTTAATGTATCAGCCATTCTTGCAACAATCAACAAAATTGGCTGGGTTCCGTACATCATCGCACTTATAGTCCTGATAATCGTGGGGATCATTGTTGGAATCATTGTCGGAATCCTGTCTCTGATACCCTACCTTGGTTTCATTATTTATCTTTGTCTCATTGCTCCGATAACACTCCTGTTTATGCGGTACATATGCTTGCTATACGATAGCGCCGGTGNAGTATAATTAAAACTTATTTTTCACTTTTATTTCCATTNGTTATTGCCATTAAGGTCACGTATCGGGTATTCTTTAATCCGGTAAAAGGGATGACAGGAAATGTTTCCATGATGGAAATCCAAGAAAAGCATAGATTGACATCCGAAATATCAAGATGGGATAATGGAAGATTGATAGTTCAATAAAATTCTCCGGTGAGATAAGATCAAAGACGAACTGCAATTATAGTTACCACTATCATCAATCATCATATAAAATTTTCAATTATTTGTATTGTCAACAATCCTCCGGTAGTTGATAAGAATGATTTTTCAGATAGGGAAAACAAAAATGGATGAAGATAATCAATTTTCATCTAAACTTTAATCGACGAGGAATCACCGGGCAGTGACCTTATCAAGTCGCTTGGAACGATACCGGTTTTTAATATTGTCGGTAAAAAAAGTTCCGGTTGATGGAGCACTTAAAAGATTTGCATAAATGTGGGAAGGAACATTTTGGTATTGAAACACCATCCCTGAATGGAACTCGATCTCCAGATTCTTTAAATGAGTATCGTAACCGACGGTTTTCAGGTTACAGGATTGAACGGTCTGTCTCTCCACCATATATCACCATATTAATTAGGTGCTGTTACCAGATAATGGCTTGGTAACAGGAAAAATAAAGGATTTCAGGATTTTAGAACCTCTTACATTAACTCATTCCGGCAGACTGTTTCTGGATATACTTTAAATATCTTTAATAGTAACATTGAGTAAAGATGAACGGAGCTGTTGAGGTTTCCCGCCTGCTTGATATTCTCGGGAACCGGAACCGCCGGCGGATCATTGAATTATTGCGGGATAAACCCTGTTTTGTCACGGAGATCTCTGAGACGCTGATGCTCTCGCCAAAAGCTGTTATCGATCATCTCCAGATGATGGAGCAGGAAGCAATTCTTTCCTGTCAGACTGATGACCGGCGCCGGAAATACTATTTTCTCGAAAACGACATTCTCATCGACATCAATCTCAAACAGGTAAGGGTTACAGAAGAAATTCTTAACGATAAAGATACAAAAAACGATAGTCTCAAAAACTCTGTAACGATGCTGGCAAGAATGATTAAAGCCCATGACAGGATCCTTTCCAATCTCGAGCAGGTTAACCATGATATTGACATGAAAATTACCGATCTTGCCCGAAACCATAAGGATTTATTCAGGAGTGATAGAGAAATTACGATAATTATTGCACTTTCGCATGACTCCCTGACTCTTCAGGAACTGGAACTGGTCACTGACATGTCACAGAAAGATCTAGAAGAATTTTTAAAAATGTTCGAGCGTAAAGGAATCATCGGAAGGGTTAAAGAACGCTACAAACTCCGAGGCAGATATGCAGAATAATCCTAACAGTCCTTACGACGATGTTTTCAATAACCTCGCGAAGATCGTTGAAGATATTGTCAAAACCATGCCGGACAGCCAGCACGCACGCATAGTAGGGTACACGATAATCACCCGGAATCCGTCAAACGGTGATCCCGGGGCCTTCCGGGCCGGTGATCTTGGCGATGATGAGGAGATCCCGTATGAGGTCGTAGAGTCCGATGAAATGATTTATATTACTGCAACGATGCCCGCCAACCCAAAGAACGCTCCTACCATAGACATTCAGCCAGAAAATGTTCACATCTCGGTAGATAACCGGGACACTACGATCGTGCTCAATCACCCGGTTGACAGGATTCACAGTTACTATCGGATTCATCATGGTCTGATGGATATCACGCTGAAAAAAATACCCCAATCCTAAAATTTCTTCCTTGTATTTTTGAGAGAGTATCCGCATTCAAAACAGTTTTAATCTACGATAATCAACCTGGTTTCTAGGATTTGGGAGGTCTCCTGAAATTTTTTTATATCCTTGACATGTGTTCAACCCCGCACACTGTGTCCTTTTTGAGTTTCGCTTACTTTTTCAAAGCGGATGATATTCATCCAGATTTGATGAGTAATATATCAATTTCAGCTCCTATTTTTTTTATTTTTTATGATGGTTTTTCAAAATTTTTTTTAATATTTAACACTTATTAAAAAAGTGATAATTATTTCGCGTATCTTTTTTATCTCATGGACCCTGTTTACAGTCAATCTCATCAGGGGGAGTCGCCACAGCGACGGGGGCGGATTCACAGTCAAAAACCCAAAAGAGCGTGATAACTAAAGTATTTGAGAATAATTTTCAGAGAATTTTTTTTTAGTAGGGAGCGGAAATAATACTTTACCCTAAAAATTTTTGGGGAGAATTGGTCTTTACCCTCATTTTTTATAAAAGGGCCGGAAAGAGAAAAAACATAATCAGAATTGTTCTTTAAGCTATCAGATCATTGCACAATAATTTATCGGATTTTTTCTTCAAAAAAACAATCACTAAAGATTATGCCTTGATGGGAAAATCTGATGCGATCCAGGGAGTTTCGATATGCTTTCCTGATCGCATCTCGTGGAACTGACGCAAGGAGACCGTGATATCACGGGTAAAGGCAAAATACCCAATCTGGGTATTGCGACAGAGTTTCATCGCCATATCCATGAGTCCACGCGGGTCAGGCCGGGCTTCACCCAGCCAGATATGGAAGATATTGCCGCCATCCACAATAGGGAAGAATACATGCTCGATCTCCATCCGTTTTGTCAGCGGGACATTTGCCCCAGGAGCTACATGAGTACCATTGGTGTAATACACGGGAAGGTCACGGCTTTTTCCCAATAACTCCAGACCTTCATCAACGTCGCCTTTAATCACCTTCACGGCAAAATTGTGATACCGCCGGTCAAGCAGGTCTGCTACAGCAAACCTTTGTCCCGTTGTCTCTGCCGGGGTGCGTGCAAGCGCTATAGTCATGTTGTTCTTCTTTGAAAGTTCCCGACTGTAGAGTTCCATCTCGGTCATTGCCCGGATGGCAAGCCTGAATGCATCTTTTGATTCATGGAGTTGTTTTCCCGTATGATGCTGAACCATCTCATTGACGCCAACTACGCCGATTGTGTACACCAGTCCTTCAAGATCTACAGCCAGCGCCCCGCGTTCGCCGGTATTCGGGTCTTTCGGGCGCTGCATTGCAAAAGGCATCCTGCTATTCGCCCGGATAAGTTCCATCCAGCGTCGCTTGATCTTAAAAATTTCCACAGAAACATCCATAAGCGATTTGAGTTCGGCAAAGAGACGTGTATCATCCCCGTCAGCATTGTAGGCTGCACGGGGACAATTCACCGAAACGACCTGCCATGAACCCATCGAGAAATGTTTACCCTCTTCAAAGAACATCTTCTTTTCAAAATCCGTATCTTTGTCTGCCACGGTAGAGAACTGGTAAGCACAGCACTGATAACAGGAGATCCCTTTTCCGGCTCCGCGATAGGCTGGAAGCTGGTTATCGTAATAGGGCGTGCCGAACTTTGAAGCGAGTTCAAAGGTCATCAGGTAGAGCTCCTGAAACGTGGGCAAATCAGGATTTTTGTCATTATATTCTTTGCGTTCATTCATGAAATCGGGTTCGATTGAGATCTCGGGCTTTGGAAAGTTGAAGGGTTTTCCCCAGTAGTCCCCCTCGAGCATCACTTCCATAAGTGCCTTGAAAAGCAGACGGACCTCGCGCTCGAACTCGCCATAGGTCCTGAGGGGAGCAGATTTCCCATCCCAGATTTTCCCCTTGTAGATGCACGGTTTATCCTGCCAGAGAGTTGGGACACCGGGTGAGAGCTGTATTGACGAGAAGACCAGCTGCCCCCCCCGGGCAACCATCATCTGGGTCATTTCATAGACAAACATCTGCATATTCTGTTTGATCTCGTTATACGCCATTCCCTCCATATAAGGTGCCAGAAAGGTGAGGAAATTGTAGTAACCCTGACCTCCTGCAAAATTTGTCTGTGCAGAGCCGAGAGCTTTTACAGCGTGGAGTATCGCAACCTCTGCACGCTTGGCAGGGCCTGCTACGGAAGCTTTTGTACCATTGCCGTCTGGCATCAGCCCGTAATAGAAGAAATATCGCAGGTCCCAGTCCTGGCAAAACGGGCGGGTGCCGAAATACTCTAGATCGTGGATATGCATCTCACCGGAAAGGTGGTGATCGGCAAGATCCGGAGGGAGCTGGAGCAGGTACTGTTCTTTTGATATCTTGTCCGCCTTCTTCTTGTGGGACGTCTCGGCATTTTCCTGGAGATTTGCATTATCATGAGCTTCAAATCCCCTTCCTACGTCAATCTGATGTGCGTCAAAAACCGGAGTACCGACCCGTGTTGAAACATTGCGGTACTGTATCATTCCTTTTTCAAGCAGAGTTATATTAACGATCTCGCGGATAAGCGGCCCTGACAGGGACTTCAGTCCCATATTCTTGATACGGTTTTCCACATCGTATGCGATCTCCTGGGCGGTCGCTTCATCGGCTCCTTCATATCCATAGAATGTCTCGACAAGCTTTGTCTCCTCGACAATCTGCCTGACAATCCGGTTGCGATCCCATTCGATAATGTGCCCGTCAGAGGTTCGGACGGAGGGGAGTACAGGGACGGTGATACCCTCAAACGTAAGCTGCTTGGTCTCCCGATGTGCCATTATTCACCTGAAATAAGCTTTGTGAGGTGCTCTCCGTCCAGTTTGCCTGCGGGAAAAAGGTCCGCAGAAGTATAGAAATCGGAATCTTTTTGGAGAACAGGAGCTTCGTTTACAAAAACCCCGTTTATCCGTAATTCCGTAAGGGATTCCGCAGTTGAAAGGTCACGCTCAAAATACGTATAGCCCCCCTTCTTCAGAAATACCTTTAAATTGTCGCAATTCGGGCAATATTCAAGTGTATATACAGTCAACTGAGATTTTCCCGGCACAAAAAACACTCTCACGAAGTCATCTAACCAATAGGCTTTCCGGAATAAAAAAATCATGGTTTGTTCATCCAATCTTCCAGCCCAAAAAATCGATTACCATTAGTAGTGGTATGAGATAATAGTACCTGATGGTAAGGTCGTTTGTTGCACTTGAACTTTCAAAAGATATCCGGGATCAGCTCGCATTAGTACAGGATATACTTCGCGGATGCAAAGCCCGTCTTACCTTTGTGGATCCGAAAAATATTCATATAACCGTAAAATTTCTCGGAGAAGTGGATGAAGAAAGACTCCGGAACGTTATGAACGCACTCAGGTCTGTTCCCTTCTCACCATTTACCATAAAAGCTGGTGAAGTGACCCTGAACAATCCCTCAAACCCCCGGACAGTCTGGTGTGCAATTGACGATTCCGGTAAAGGTGATCAAATAGTATCCCGTATCGAGAGTGCACTCAGACCACTCGGTTTCGAACCTGAGAAACGGCGGTTTACCCCTCATGCAACACTGGCGCGTGTTAAATCATCAGATCCATCACTGCTATCCGCGCTGGCTAACCTGAATACTAAAACCTATGGCAGTTGCACGATCTCTGGCTTATCATTAAAAAAAAGTATACTCCTGCCTCAAGGGCCGGTTTATGAGAACCTGATGGAAGTGAAATGGTGAAACGATTATCAATGGAAGAGGATGAATTAATCCGCCTCCGCCCTACCAGTCAGGAACGCGATCATATGTGCAGTCTTGCAAAGCGTTTGCTCACCACGATTGCCAGGAGCGGGAAGGCTGAAGGAATGGTTGTGGGGTCCATTGCCCGGCATACGTGGGTTCGCGGAGATAAAGACCTTGATATTTTTATGCTCTTTGACCCCGCTTTATCCCGCGAAGAACTTGAAACAGAGGGACTGGCACTCGCACGGAACATTGCCTCTTCTTTCACCAGCCGGTTCCATGAAAAGTATGCTGAACATCCCTATATCAATGCAATTATCGATGATGTGGATGTGGATCTTGTTCCCTGTTATAAGGTTGAAAGCGCTGAACGAATCCAGAGTGCCGTAGACCGTACCCCGTTTCACACCCGTTATATCTCTGATAAAATTAATGGCCTTATCGATGATGTGCTCCTGCTCAAACAATTCACAAAAGCTGGAGGCATTTATGGATCAGATCAGATGACAGAAGGATTTTCAGGGTATCTCTGCGAACTCCTCATACTCCATTACGGTGGATTTACACCCCTCATCCGGGAAGCCGCGGCATGGCGGCCCGGGACGGTTATTGATATTGAGAACCACGCAGCAAAAAATTTTGACGAACCCCTGGTCGTGATAGACCCGGTAGATCCGAAACGCAACGTGGCAGCCGCCGTATCCCTTGACCGTATGGCAGGATTTATCGAGCTTTCGAGGGGGTACGGAGAAAAGCCGCTCCGGAAGTACTTTGAGTATTCATCTCAACGCCATATCCAGAAAAAAGAACTGATTGCCAAAATAAGGGATAGAGACACCTTTGTCTATGCCATCACCTTTGCCACACCGCCATATATCCCGGAAATTATCGTCCCTCAGCTCAAACGGAGTGTATCTGCAATCTGTCACCTGCTGGAACGACACGATTTTGTGATCCACAACGCATCATCCAAAATGCAGGAGAAAGAATGCATGATCCTTCTCGAGCTCCTTGTCGGGAGTCTCCCGGCTGTACGTTTGCATGCGGGCCCCCCTGTCTGGAATCATGATAATGCAGAAAAATTCCGAACGAAACATCTTGCGGATCAACATTCCGGACCTTTCATAGAACAAGGGAGGTACGAAGTGGAGGTGGCAAGGGAATTTACAACTGCAAAAAGCCTGTTATCTTCAGATGTCCTGCTCACCGCGAGTCTGGGCAGACACGTCCGCCAGTCCCTTGAAAAGGGCTGGTTGCTTCACGAGGGTGCTGAATGCTGGAACGTGGAATTTGCGGCGTTCATTGCAGAATTCTTTGACCGTTGTTCCCCTCTTACCAGGATACTGCGGAAAAAATGAAGGTCTGATAGCACCGATTGATCCCCATAAGAGCCTTAAAATCCATTTGTCAAAAAAGAAACTCTTTTTCTAGCTCTAGATGTATCAGATCTTTTTTTCTGGAAAATAAAGAAGGCATCGCAATGCGCCCCCGCCCCCGAGGGGGGGCAGGGCTGGCGCAAGGGGTATCAGAGTTCATAAAAAGAGGATTTCGGCAGAGCCCTTTTTCTGTTTTGATGTTAGTATTTCATATTATTCATTTTT
>JGI20214J51650_10000938_pt1 | contig 18411 bp, 19 predicted proteins | sample WetSurMetagenome_FD_51650 | JGI IMG/M metagenome (IMG submission 51650) | reverse complement strand
AGTGATGCTAAGGGAGAACCGGCCAAATTACCAAACATAATGTTCTTATAATTATCCATGACGGAAATTATTTAAAATTTATTACATCAAAGGCTTTGCACCTAAATTACCTTTAATTATCGAATAAAAGTGCAGATAGGATAGATTAAAATAAAAAATAAAGTCACAAAATGAAGTAACTTATGTTATTGTGCGAATTGATGACAAAAAAGAAAAAAGGAGAAAGGACTCTTCCCTTCGATCTTCCTATTTTTTCTTCTGTTTACTACACTGTTTTAATGAAGATTAGAAGTACTGTTGCGTTCTGTGATTTTGTGGCTGTGTCTGCAGTGACATTGATGATAGTTTTCCCGAAACCAAGGATTAACTTCGAGTAAATTGTTACTGAGCCGTTTGGTGCGATAGTAGGAATGGTTCCTGTGGATTCTTTTCCAAGGACGATGAGACCACCAGTTAGTTGGATCTTCCAGTCGACGTTGGTTGCTTCTGCTCCACCTGTGTTCTTGATCACTGCTTTTAGTTTGAGCAATCCGCCGGTAATATTTCCAATCTCGATCACTGGCGCAGTAGTGATGATAATAGTATGTGCATCTGACACTCCACTCACAGCACCATATTCATCCTTTGCTTCCGCCGTAATATCGTAAGACCCTGGAGTGCTCCAAGCATACGATCCAATTGCGGTATTGCCAGAGGCAAACGGTCCAAGCCATCCAGAATCATGCCCATTGCCCCAGTTGAACAGATAGTAGATATCATCTCCATCAGGATCGGTGGTAACAGCGTTGAAGGTGTACATCTCATTGATGACCCCGGAATCTGGTCCAGTGAGCACGGGTGTTGCTGGAGGATTACTTAGAGAGCCAGCTTCAGCAAGTTCTGCGAGAGTTGCAAAAATAAGTTTCATGTTTTTTACTGCATACGATGCATTGATATGGGCTATTGTGTCCTGGGCCGTATGGTAGTACGGTGTTTCTGTGTATTCAAAATAAAACACCGAGTCGTACCCCTCATCCCAGAAAGAATTATGGTCACTCCCCCACATAAATCCATAGTGAATCAGGGTTAGGCCGATATAGCCCGAGTATTCTGTGTTGATGTTGTTGGTATACGTGTACAACCACTCTGATGCAGTATTTTCGATCACGTCGAGATTGTTCCCATCATTGGTGGTGATCGCATAACTGATCATATCACAGTTCAATACACCGATGATGTTCCATCCTTGACTTGCTGCTTCTGCAGCATAGACCGCACTTCCAAGAAGACCTTGTTCTTCCCCAGAAAATGCTACGAACTTGATGGTATGGTTGAATGAATACTGGCTCATGATTGACGCTGCGATTAACACCGCGGCTGTCCCTGAAGTGTCATCGTCAGCTCCAACACCAGCTGATACGGTATCGTAATGGGCACAGATGATATAGATGTCATCGCTTGTTGTATCGGTACCATTCAATGTTGCTTCTACATTATTGGAGTTATATCCTCCATTGCTCCATGGTGCGTAACGCGCTGCAAGTCCCATGCTTTGAAATTGATCGTGGATGTAACTTGCTGCTGCGATACAGGAAGCACTCCCTGTCGGTCGTGGCCCGTTTGCAGTCAGATTTTGTTCATAGCTTAAAAAAATGGATTCATCTACCTGCTCGATGATGCTGACTACGATGTCATCCATGGTCGCTGCTGTTTTTTCAGGATACCCACGCACGATTGATGCATCTACTATTGTGTCTAATGATGGCATTAGCGCATACGCTGGACCTGGTGGTTGATTCTGTTGTTGGGTGACATTTAAATTCTTCGTTTCCCCTGTTTGAATCTGGAGACCAACAACAGGAAAAACAGTCATGATCATCAATATACATATGACAAGACAAATGATTTTGTTCTTCTTCATTTTGGTTTACCCCCAATATATTATATCTGTTATAGTATTTAAATTTTCACAGCAAAAGAAATGAAAACTTGGTTCTCATTCTGTAAAAACATAATCAATGCGGAAAGGTTTGGAGAGTCCGGTCTGGGGGAAAAGGTAGACGAGAAAATTCGTAGAAAAACACCCGAGGAATTTCTATTTTTTCTACTATTTGCTCCTCAAAAGAATCATCACAAATAAACGTTTTCTTTCTAATGGTTTTGCATTTCAAAAAAAATGAAATGATTAGTTAGGGGTAACCACCTAGTCGCAAACTCGGGTCTCCGATGAGTGCCCAGTTGGTGATGACAAACGCCTCGACTTGGTTTATTTCCTCTTCTGTAATGAACTTCTGGATCGCTCTGCTGTGCGCTTGCCCAAGGTTTGTCGAACCATTCCCTATCTCGTAGAAGAAGTTCGACTCAAGCTCTCCGCTGAGACTGACCGGGTTGTCTTCGTATCCCATACCATAGCCAGTGCAACCAGTCGATGCAATCGCACCTCCAGGGTATTTTACGACCAGACCCCAACTGAAACAGACCGGGATTGGGATACCGTAACAGAAGTACTGGGTGCCAGCTTTGTCAAGCAATGTCTTGAGAAGGGACACATTGTACATCCCATTATGGCAGCCGCCGACAACGACGACAGGGAGTTTTTCTCGATTTGATAATTTCAGAAAGTTGTAAAGGTTGATCCCACCGCACCAGTCGCTCGGATAGGTTCCATCGTACCATATCGTATCCCAGACCAGGGGGTTTCCGTGTCCTTCGAAGTCAACAAAACCTGCTCCTTGGGATATGGCTTTTTGGATATCTTTTGCTATGGGGACAAACCCGCTGGTGTTCCTGTTCGTCGAATACACTGACACCAGGTTCAGATCAGGGATCGCGTTCTTCGTATTGTTAAACGCAAGGTCGCAGAGATACTCGCCATCAGGTTTGCCTTCGTAATAATCAAAGGTCTTCCCACCCACGCCAACAAAGTTCTTGTACCATGGCTTTGCATCAGGACCGCTGCTTTCATAGGTGATGATCTTCTTTACGATATTTTCTACTTCTTTTTTATTTGTCACCGGTAATCGTCCGACGGACACCTCAGGATACAGATCAAAGGTATCTTTTGCGGCACCAGGCGCATCCCAGGCGGCATAGACGCCGTCACCGTTGGAATCCCAGCTGTCAAAAACACCGGTCGCATTGTACAAACAGCCATAGTAGAGATCAGAGAGGCATCCTTCATCGTCATCTTGTGGGATACTGACGTATCGTACGGGGACCCACCATGCTTTCCACCCTGCGGATCGCGTATCTTTATCTTTCGCAAGAACATGGGATTTCAGACCACCGACGAGGAGTGCGTATTTAATTCCCCAGGTGTCGTACGCGTATTTGATAAAATACTTCAGTTGTTCTGGAGGGTCTGCTCCGGTATACTCGTTCAGAATATCTTCGACTGCTTTGAACGTCGTATTCATACCTTTCGTGTTCTTAAAATCAATGAGCGGTTGCAGCCTTGATTCAAACGATCTTGGGGCGATTATGACCATGTCATAGGTATGAAGGGTCTGTGATGCTACCAAGGGTGCCTCGTAGGTCACTGCTACATCAAAAGAAGTCACATAATTGACTATGTTGTTTGCCGGGGAATACCGGACCGGGTAACAGACGATTTTTACAAAAACAGCTTTGTTTCCGTTTCCATCACAACCTGCGCCGATGTCATATCTAAACCAGTTGTTCGGATAGAACGCCGAGCTGTTGTACACCGATTGATCATTACTGCTTGTTTTTATTTGGTTCATTTTTGACAGGGGAGCGATACGGGCGGACATGACTTTTTTAAAAAGAGTAATAGTGCCGATGTCCTTTGGGATGCATGTCACTTTTATGTTCTTTGATCCAAAGGGCAACTGATAGGTTTTTATAGAGATGGGCAGCACCGGTTTATTCGGTTCCATGAGTTGAGCGGTCAAGCCCTTTATCTCTATGGTGACAGATTCTTGTCGTTCCAGGATCACTGGTCTTGAGGAAAACTGCAACGATGTTGCATTGCTTTTCGCAATCATTGTTGTTTCCTGAGAGTTGCCAGGTGCAACTGCTGCTGCTCCGAACCCGCCAAAGACCAGGAGACCTAATATGAAAATTGTTATGATTTTCTTCATAATATTCCTCGAGTGTTTTTTGTGTGCATCCTTTTTATATCGTTTTTATGAAATCCTTTATTAATATTATATAGTATAAATAAAACTATATAAATATTATGTAATTTTCCCTCTCGGAGTCATACAAGAGAACGACAGGAAGAATCGATTATTTTTTCCGATGTTCAGAAAATATTATGTATCAGTTATCAACTCCCCAGACATAATAGAAACAGAGGAGACATGCAAAAACTCTGGGAATACCTCTTCAACGAAGATACAGGGCATGGAGTTGCACTGACCACACTTTTCTACAACGCACCCTATAAAAAAACCTACGACTTCGTGAAACACTCAGAATGGTGGACCGCAGAGCAGACACAAAGCTACCAATGGCAACAACTGACACATCTGCTCCAGCATGCCTACGAGCACGTGCCGTACTATAAAAAACTCTTCAAAACAAAAGGCATTACACCAAACGATATCCGATCGCTTCAAGACTTTCAACAATTACCGGTCCTTACCAAAGAAGCAGTACAAGAACACGCAAATGAACTGAAAGCGACCAATTACCCGGCGCATTCCTTTCAGGAGACCAACACCGGTGGATCTACTGGTTTTTCTCTCAGATTCCCTGTTGAAAAAGGGGTATGGTACGCAAAGCATCTCGCTTACATCACGATACTTCTAGAACGTGGCGGATGCCACGCGATGGATAAATCGGTCCAGATCATCGGAAGGGAAAAACCCTGGGAAAACCGACTACTCCCACGAACCCTTGTGCTTTCCTCGTATAGCATGACCGATCAGAACCTCCCGATATACCTACAAAAAATCAAACGACTTCAACCGCACTATTTCATCGGATACCCCTCTGCAATAACCCTGCTTGCGACTTACATGAAGCATCATTCGATTGAGCTGAAAGGCTTGAAATCAATTTTTTGCTACGGTGAAACCCTCTACGAGTGGCAACGCGAATTCCTTGAGGCATTTCTCCATTGCAGGGTGCATGGTCAATACGGGCACCGAGAGCAATGCGTCCTGGCCGGGACTTGCGAAAAAAGCAATTTCTATCACATCTTCCCGGATTACGGCTTTGTCGAACTGATCGACAGAGAAGGACAGCCGGTAACAAAAGACGGTGAATCAGGAGAGATTGTCGCCACAGGTTTTCACACCGGGATTTTTCCGTTCATCCGCTACAAAACAGGAGACATCGCAACCTATTCAACGCACCAGTGTGCCTGCGGGCGACACTACCCGCTCTTCAGATCAGTCGAAGGGAGGGTGCAGGATTTCATGATATCGAAAACCAGCCGACCGGTGCCGTTGATGGGGGTGCTGCAGCTCATTTCAAAATCATCCCCGAACATGAAAGAATACCAGCTGTATCAAGACAGGGAAGGAGAAATCATCCTTCATATCGTAAAAAAAGAAGGGTTCTCCGATGATGATGTTTTCCGCATCAGAGAAAATATTAAAAAACGCCTGGGAGACGAGTTTTCATTATCTTTACAATATATGGATTCGATCCCGCGGACCGGTCGTGGGAAATACCAATTTTTAGTCCAGAAATTACCGATAAAAAATTTGCTATAAAGAGGAAGAAAGAAATGAGAACGTTCTCATTTCATGCTGTTGTTTCTACGAATGCTTGCGTTACCAATGATGTCGTGGGTTGATGTTGGTCATATCGATGGCGCCCCAGTCATCAAAATCGTTTTTCCCACGAGAACCATCAGAATAATCCAACAGGTTGCTATAGGTGTATCGATAGTTCATGACGCTTCGATACGGCCCAAAACGCCAGTAATTGACCTGCCAGGGCCACTTGCCATCCTGATTATCAACACCCTGTGATTCAAGCCCAAGAGAATGACCAGTCTCATGCATGATAACCCCACCATATACCATCGCCCGCTGCTTTGTACTGTTGAACGTTCTTCGGTAGAGACTATCGATGAGTGGAACACTTTTTACGCGTGTATCAAGATACTGTCGCGAGAGATAAAAACAATCAAGAGCGGACGTATCACCGATTCTTGAGGAAAAAGTAAAACCGACCGCCCAGGTTGAATTAAATCCGACAAAACCCCAGTGGAAGACCCCTCGCCGCCAGTTATTTACATCATTATGCATGAAATAATTCCAGTAATATTGAGAAAGGTCGTTTTCGTCGAGATTCTCTTTGAAGGGAACGATCTCCCCTCCACCAAGACGACCGTCATCGATATGCCAAACGATATTGTGTTTTGCATATGAATCTCGTACGAGGTCGAATGATTCAATTGGCACCGTTGTGCCTTTGCCCTGTGGATCCTTTCCCATCTGATCAATTTCAAGGAAGATATCTTGTCTGAATGGATCGGACCCCCATTGCCATGTTTTGTACTCCTCGATGTTGTTCAATCCATCGTTGTCAGGGTCGAGTGCCGTGTGATTCTCCCAGGTGAACGGATCGTAAATCATGTAGTATCCTGCGTCATGGCCCCATTCAAAAAAGGTCAATCCAAATTTGTATTCCCATTCGATAGGGATGCCGTCTTGATCTGCATCTTCACCACGGTTATCAATCAGAGGACTGGTGTTATACATATTCGTCTCAAGCCAGTAGGGGAGACCGTCTCCATCAAAATCATTTTGTGTTATATCAAACCAGAGCTCACAGTCTCTGTCTTGCTGATAGATGCTGTTATCATCGATTCCGCTTAATCGTCCGTACCCGCTTGGATCACCAAAGAAATCATCGCCTCCAGCGAAATCGTCGCCCCACCAGACACCTGTTGCGATGCTGTAGGTAAGATCAGCAGTGCGCGCTTGGGTAAAATTCCCTTCATCCGGGCTGATGTCACAGAGCCGGTCAATCTTTGAGTTTTTGTCCCACAGCTCAATGCTGACATTGACGAACTCATAGTCCTTCGGGACTTCGGCGGAAGCAGACCAATTCGGTTGCTCAACGTATTTCGTATTTTCCCAGACAGGGCTTACAAATTCCTTTTCATTGATCTTTACTTTTACGTAAAAATCAGGGTTCGATAATAGATCGATTGTTTTGAGTGCACGGATTTCCTTTATCGTTACTGTGACATTAATTTTATCTACCAATGGGTCAAAATCAGCCACATTAAGTGGTTTGTATAACTGCATATTTTTTTTTGGTTGGACCATCGCAGATGCTGGAAGGACCAACGAAGCCAGAATAACAAGTGTACATAATACTTTTATAGAATTTCTTCTCATAGCTGTATCCCCCTAAGGATTGTTTTTTTTTAATTAATCCACTATATAGAAGCCACTTATATATAAACATTTGTTGCTCTTGAAATGAGGCAAAGTTGGCACCTTTTTTTTCTAAAATTATAAATAGAGCTTGACCATACCATATACCATCTACCATGTATATGGGGGATAGTCTATGAACCTAATCATACCACCAGAACCACTCGTACTGAAAAAACAATCAGGGGAACAGAAAGGAAGAGAATGGGATATTGATTCCCTCAGCCTCTGGTTTGGCAACCGACTGCCGACGTATCTCTGGAACGATGCAGGATGGTCAAAACCGCTTAAGGCTGAAGGATATAACTGGCAAAGCTTCCTTAAAATACTCTCCCTTCATAAAAAAGAAATGATCCGCTGGTCCCGCAACGCACTCTCCTGGAAAGATTTCTTATTAAAGCTTCAAGATACCATTAAAGACCCGGTCTTCAAAACAATCCTACTCCGACAAGACAAACGAGAGGTGATGACCGATGAATAATCATGTGAACGGATACCCGATCGTCCTGACCGCATCCCGCGCAGAGGCAAACGAATACGATGACAACCCCTTTGTTGCCTTCATCTGCACGTTTCCTAAAAAACTCTCTGGTTTAGCCCTACGAGAACATTTAGAGAGCCTTCCGAGCAACACCGATGGGACTGCCCAGCGAACGATCTATGGACTCCGAAAAGTAGAATCACTGCTCACCGACGAATTCGGGCAAGAAAATGTCGTTGTCGCTCATTATGACCAATTGCACAAATTCATCGGGAAGGACACCAAGATCGTTGGTATCTCATCCATGGACCCCATGGGACTTGCCTATGTCTCAACCACCTACAACTCACTCATAGGATTTGGTGGGGAGGCATTGAACGCCGCTGAGTTCGAAAAACTCATCACACACCCTGTCATCCAACAGTATAAACCTAAAATCATTGTCGGTGGTGCTGGCTCCTGGCAAATCAATGAAGCAGGAATGCAGCAAAAATGGGGTATCGACGTCCTTTTCCAGGGAGAAGGGGAAGAAGAACTTGTCGGTGTTTTTAATAAAATGATGACCGACCAACCTGTGCCATCATATTTTGTTGCAAAAAAACCGAACAGAAAAAAAATACCCTTGATACAACATGCGGCCTCATACGGCATGGTGGAAATCACCCGCGGATGCGGACGAGGCTGCCAGTTCTGCAGCCCGACGAATCGCACAAAATACTCAGTCCCGCTTGATTATATTATGAAGGAAGTAAAAACCAACATCGATGGAGGAACAAATACCATTTTTACCGTGACCGAAGACATATTCCTGTATAAATCAAAACCAGGTTTCATCCCTAACCGAGAAGCAATCGTAAACCTCTACAAATCAATCGCATCTTACCCCGGGGTTGAGCACATTCTGCTTTCTCATGCATCCCTTGCACCCGTCATCCATGATCGGAAGCTCTTAGAGGAGCTATCACCGATCCTCCTGGAAAAAACACGATGGACCCCCGAGTTGCAAAAATCCTATCCAAAGCGTTTCGTCTCTGTCGAGGTCGGGATCGAAACCGGCAGTGTCCGACTGATGAAGAAATACATGAAAGGAAAAGCACTCCCCTACTCGGTTGATACCTGGCCGGAGCTGGTCGTACAGGGTGTAGGAATCATGAACGACTACGACTGGTGGCCCTTATGCACCATTATGACAGGACAGCCTGATGAAACCGAGGACGACGTCCTTGCCACACTAAATCTCATCGATGATCTGAGGAACCACAATGCGAAAATGTTCTACACACCGGTCCTGTTCATCCCGTTAAAAGAAGCAATGCTTGGCAATCGTCGACGCACCAATCTTAAAAACCTGTCTGAGCTGCAATGGGAGGTCATTGCGCGATGCTGGAAAAACAACATCGATTTTTGGTCACCTGACAGAAAATGGCTTCTCAATCCGATTTTCTTCTTTTCCCATTGGTTCTACGCGCGATGGAAACACGGGAAAAAAGCGACGGTGCCGATGATGCATCTTGCTGGATTTCCGATTGCCAAAAAAATAGACAGACCATGCACACCAGAATATTGCCAGGATGACTTTTCAATCGAAAACGGACGGCAGCGGTCGTTCTGATTAGTACGGTTGGAACATCAGTCTTTAAAGAAAGCAAGGTACGCAAGATACGCTGAAAACAGATCGACCTTGCTGGTAACCTCATAGGGAGAATGCATTGAGAGCACTGGTGCACCAAGATCAACGACCTCCATTCCCAATCGTGAGAAATATTTTGCAACAGTGCCTCCACCGCCCTTGTCAACTTTCCCTAGCTCACCGGTCTGCCATGGCACCTTTGCTTTATCAAGTAACGCACGGATTTCTGCAACGTATTCCGCTGACGCATCGTTTGCTGAGTATTTCCCGCCATGGCCTGTGAATTTTGACATGACCACTCCGTTTCCCAACGATGAGGCGTTCTTCAGTTCAAACACATCGGTATAGTTCGGGGTGACCGCGGACTGGACATCTGCAGAAATCACTTTTGATTTGAGCAGGACGCTCTCGACATCGACATGCGGATCAAGCTCTTTTATGAGCGAGTGCAGAAAAGCGTTGGACTGCGCAGAAGCGTTTCCTTCGCTACCGATTTCTTCTTTATCAACAAAGAGAGCAATGACTGTATGTTCCGGATTTTTTACATCAAGGATTGCGTGTAACGCCGCATAAGCGCAGATACGATCATCCTGTCCATAGCCGCCAATCAACGATCGGTCAAACCCGACATCACGTGCCAGAAACGCAGGGACAGCTTCCAGTTCCGCGGAGATAAAATCCTCTTCAATGATGTTATAATCAGTGTGAAGTTTTTCGAGAATCGCAGCCTTAATTTTTTCTTTGAACTCACCTTTCGCAGGAACACTGCCGATCACGATATCCAAGCTTTCACCCTTGATTGCATCATCGATTTTTTTGTTATCTTGGACGTCATGGGAGAGATGCGGCAGGAGATCAGGCACGGAAAACACCGGGTCTTTTTCATCTTCACCCAATGTAAACGTTATTTTCTTGCCGTCTTTTTTCACAATGACCCCGTGCAGCGCAAGCGGGATGACAACCCATTGGAATTTCTTGATTCCCCCATAGTAATGGGTTTCGAAAAGAGCAAGATGGCTTTCTGAGTCCTGATACAGCGGGACTTGTTTTAGATCAAGTCGGGGTGAATCAATATGGGAGATAACGATGTGCAGTCCATCGCGTACCGGTTTTTTCCCCGGGATGATGATTGCTGCTGATTTTTCTTTGTTCACGACTATTCTTTTCTTTCCTTTTTTCGCCGCATCAGCGATGACACGGACCGCTTCTCGCTCTGTTTTTGCTTCGTTGAGGAATGTTTTATATCCTTCTGCAAACGCAAAGGCACTGGTGAGTTGTGCTTTAGAAAAAAGTTCCCAGGCAGACTTCTTTTTATACGCGTATTTGCTTTCGCCATCTTTCATGATGCAAACCCCTCGGTGTGAAAGTCATCAGTTAGGAACATAAAAAGATAACTCAAAAGAAAAGGAGAAAAAAAAGAAGATGAGGGGTTTTATCGTCGTATGATCCAGACGATGATAATAACGCCGATGACTATGATGATCAGCAAGACAGCCAGGAACAGGATCATCTGATTGGAAAGGGGACCACTACTTGATCCTCCACCCTCTGCAGAGATTGTGATAGTACCTGTCTGACTTTCAGAAGCGCCTGACTGATCAGTCACCGTAAACGTGAAGGTATAGACCCCAGCTTTGGTATAGGTGTGGGTCGGATTCAAATCTGTCGATGACCCTTGGTCTCCGAAAATCCAGTGGTAAGTGTATGGCGGTTGTCCCGTGAGAGGCGCTACGCTTCCATTAAACTGGATGTTCTCTCCAATAGAGCCAATGTTAGGGGCGTACGCATCATAAACCTGGAGCGGAGGATTGGGGGCAACATCCGAGAGATACACGAGACCTGCGGTGTCAATTGATGAAAAATTCGCTTTGATAAACGTGGTCGTCACACTAAGATTTTGGTATTCTTCATTCGCACTTACTAACGAGAATGTTATACTGAGGGTATTTTCGTTAACGGAGAAATCGGCCGCTGTAAGGTTTATTTGGTCGTTACCTTTGACGAGTTGACCGGTTTTGTTGGAGTAACTGACAGTATATTCTTGTTCTGTCGTGCTTAATAGAAATCCGTATTCCACAGCATTAAAATCAGGAATTTCTTCATTATACATGTCAATGATTTTTCCTCTATCTTCAATGATTCCTTTCACTTGCAAACTGAGTGTGACCTGTTGTGCATTTTGTGTGTAGGATGCCTCGATCAGATCGAGATTGGCAACAGTAACATCTGGTGAAGAGGTGACTACCTTGGCTTCTCCGGTTAAATAATCAACCGAGCTCACATCACCGATGGGGTCAGTGATTGGTGGTACATCGGCAGCTGCGACTGAAAACGTTGCAATGAGGAAGAAGCTGCTTACCATCGTTGCCATTATCCATAGATTTTTGATTTTCATATTTCTTGCACCTCGTATTAGTTGAGAAGGACTATTTACTAATCCTATTTAAAAATATTGGAAAGCCTCAACTGCGGATATTTCATCTAAAGATGCCTCTGTTATTTCAGTTTCTTTTTCAGATCGGTCATGGTCGTGATCATGTCGTTCAGGGTCGATTCAAGGGTACCTAGTGACTCATGGACCTTATCTGTGATGATGGCGCCTTGGGCAGATGGTTTTATGATGCCGTCATGCTCAAGCGTTCGCAGCGAGTAACGGATCACGTGCTGTGGCTGGCCGGTTACCTGTGACAATCTGATGATGCCGATAGGGCCGTGATCACGAACGGTTCTGAGGACGTCGATGTGTCTGATCAGAAGGTCAAGTTCTTTTTCTGCGACATTGGTGATAGAATTTTTATCTCGATGTTTTTCTTGCATTACATTTCCTCCCGGGTTAATTGTTAACAATTAGTAAGCAATAGGGATATATAATCTTTACGAGCACCGCACCGTTGAAACAGAAAAAAAGAAAGAAAAAGAGACGGCGAACAACACGACTTACTTTGACTTCCACAATCCATGGACATTGCAGTAGTCACGAGCCGACAGTTTTTTTGCAGTAACACAAAACTCTGCTTCCGGTTTATCAGCTGGCTTCAAAAACCTCCGGATCACCATGTCATCGGCAGCAATTTCGATCCATTCGATGTAGTGTTTCTCCTCCATGGGATGAGGGATAGAACCTACTTTTACTTTGACACCGGTCGTTGTTTTTTCGATAATGGGCACATGCTTTTCGTTTCCGACGTCCAATAGCTTTTCTGCGAGCAGCTCCATGGGTTGTCCGCAACAGACCAACTCACCCGTGCTTGCATGGACGACTTCGATGATGTTCCCGCAGATGGCGCATTTATAGATTTCCTTCAATTTTACCATATTTAATTTCCTCCATCCTATTTCTGTTGTTTCTTACTTTTATAATCCTTGATTGCCTCATGCAGCGCATCAGCAGCTAGATTTGAACAATGCATCTTCTGCGCGGGCAGCCCGTCAAGTTCGCTGGCGACATCGCCGCGCGTTATCTTGAGAGCCTCATCGATGTGTTTTCCTTTCGCAATCTCGGTGACCATGCTGCTGGTCGCAATCGCTGAGCCACATCCGAACGTCCGGAACTTAATATCGGTGATTATATCATCTTTTACGGTGATGAAAATCTCCATGACATCACCACAGACTGGGTTGCCTACCTTCCCGTAACCATCAGGGTTTTCTATCACACCGACGTTGCGAGGGTGCATAAAATGCTCCATGACTTTCTTACTATATCCTACGTTTGCCATTTCTATTTCCTCCATTCTTGAGACATTGGTGACATTTTTCGTAAGCGTTGGACGGTTTCATTGCTCGCTTTGCTGACCGGCTCAACATCATCCATAGTCGTAGAACGCCCAATCGTCAGCACCATTGACCCATGAGCCTCCTCATGTTTCAGNCCAATCGCAAGAAGAACATGCGATGGTTCCAGTGTCTTTGATGAACAGGCAGAACCGGTCGACACTTGAATGTCATACATATCCATATTTAAGAGGATGCTTTCCCCTTCGATATAGCTGAACCGGAAACTAGCATGATGCGGCAGACGTTGCAGAGGATGCCCCGTCAGGTAGGACTGATCGATCTTTAGAATTTCTGTAATAAGCCTATCTCTGATCGGAAGGAGCCGGCTACTTTCCCGATTCATTTCTTTTTGCGCGATATGTGCTGCCTCGCCCATCCCAACGATTCCAAATACATTCTCAGTACCTGAGCGAAGACCGCGCTCCTGCCCGCCACCAAGGAGAACAGACTGGATTTTCACGCCAGGTTTAATGTAGAGAGCGCCTGCCCCCTGTGGACCATACAAATCATTCGATGAAAGCGTCAGCAGGTCAATACCATCCTTCTGTACATCTATCGGGATGCGCCCTGCAGCCGCTACCGCATCGACATGGAGATACAGCCCTTTCTCATGTACGATTTTACTAATCTCTCGGATCGGCTCGATGGTCCCTATCTCATTGTTCGCATACATTACAGTTGTCAGCACCGTATTTTTTGTAAGAGCTCCCTCAAGTTTTTTCAGGTCGACGATACCCGTCGAATCAACAGGAATAAACGTCACTGAAAAACCGTTTTTCTGCAGCTCCTTCATCGGATTGAGCACCGACATATGCTCGATCACCGAAGCAACGACTGCCTTTCCCGCCGTGATGTTTCGTAATGTAGCGCCTTTCACGGCAAGGTTGTTTGCCTCGGTCGCACCCCCGGTGAAAATAATCGTGCTTTCGTTTTCCGCATGGATGAACTCTGAAATTTTACTGCGGGACTCTTCCACCGCTTGTTTTGCTTGTAAACCGACCGAATGAAGGGAGGACGGGTTCCCATGGGACGCCATGAGATAAGGTTTTGCGAACTCGAAAACCCGTGCATCCATGGGCATCGATGAGGCGTGATCAAGGTAGATCTTTGACATTTTCTCCTCCGTCAGAACCACATGGTCGCACCAGCATCAAGGGCAAGATCATTGAGGGTTCCTGCACCAACGATCTTTACACCGGGGATCAGTTTTACTTTCTCCAGCCCAAGCATCTGCTTGGATGCTTCGCAGACGTCTATCTCAATACCCATGTCCAAGGTTTTTTTAATCATCTCTGCCACACTAGGAAAGGTCCCCATCTTGATGTTCTCTGCGACGCCAGGCATCAGGATTTTCAACCCTGTACCCAGATAGTAGACGCGTGGGGTGATGTCCATCATCTTTGCGGTCTGTGCAAGTACGAGTGGTGAGTATTGCTTCTCCGGTTGATCCGTGGTCTGCACATACAGAATCGAGTTTTCATCTTTCATATTCATACCTCATTTCATTTTCTTAATATAGAAGGTAAACAAGGCTCCTTCTTTTTGAAATTTCAGTATCTCATGGCCGGTCCGTTTCGCCCATCGTTTGATGTCTTCCTCTGCTGCTGGGTCGTCCGCCTCTACTTTTAGTATCTGTCCGATTTCGATTTTATCGATTTCTTCTTTGGTCATGGCAATAGGCATGGGACAGTACAGACCGACACAATCAACTTCAGCATCAGGGGTGATATCGACTCGGTTTCCCATGGTCTCATCTCTTTGGAATCCTACGAGTTAGTAGTTTTCCGTCGTGATTTCGTAGTATGCTTGCGGATGCTGACAGGCAGGACATTTATTAGGTGCGTCTTTGCCTTCATGGACATACCCGCAGTTCCTACATTTCCATTTCACGACTTTATCTTTCTTGAACACCTGCTTGTTGTTTAGGTTAGCAAGCAGCGCCCGGTACCTTTTTTCATGGTGCGCTTCGACCTGGGCGATAAATCTGAAGCTATGCGCGATTTCAGGGAATCCTTCCTTTTCAGCAATCTTAGCAAATTCCGGGTAAATCGTACCCCACTCTGCTTTTTCCCCATCCGCTGCCTCACTGAGGTTTTCTTCAGTTGTCCCAATGATGCCTGCAGGGTACATCGCAGTGATCTCGACCATGCCACCCTGCAGATGCTTAAAGTAGACCTTCGCGTGTTCTTTTTCGTTCTCCGCGGTCTCCAGGAAGATTGCTGCAATCTGTTCATAGCCTGCTTTTTTTGCCTCTGATGCAAAGTAGGTGTATCGGTTTCTCGCCTGTGATTCTCCTGCAAATGCCGCAAGGAGGTTTTTTTCGGTCTGTGTTCCTTTTATATTTTTCATCCGTTTCAACTCCATTTTTGTCTCTAATTATGAGCCTCAGCACATTTTATTTCTATGGTCCTGCATGAACCATCGGCCAATATACATCAGCCTCTTCGAATCGATCCATACTTTCTTTTTCGATCTCAAGGATCTTGTAGTGCTGCAGCTCCATGTCTGCAAAATAGGAAAGGGTGTTGCGTATCATCGCATCGTTCTTTGTGAATTGTTCTGAGAGTCCCTGATAAAACTCATGCGCTGCTTGTTCTGCCTGCATCGCACTTTTTAAGACGGTGCCTAGGGGGGTGTCTTCATCAGGGATGATGAGGTGAGGGAGTGGAACCGGTGTTGTTTTCGGGATCACTAGTTTTTTCTTTGGGAACTTTGCAGCATACACCTGCTCGACGAACAAACGGTGTTTTTCTTCTTCTTTTGCAAGGAACGCCATTTTGTCTTTGAGCAGTCCGTTCTTTACTTGTTCGGCAATTTTTGAATATACCGCATGACTTTCAATTTCGCTTTTCATTGCTGCAAGCAGAAGGTCTTCCAGCGTAAATTTTCTTAAATCCATAGTCTCACACTGACTCCCATTTTTTTTTTATCGTCGTTCTTTATTTTGCTTTTCGCTCAGCAAGCTCCCGGTCCAGCATGTAAAGACCACCGGTGTTACTGCCGATCATCTTGAGTTTCTGAACGATTACATCTGTTGATAACTCTTCTTCTACTTGCTCGTCAATGAACCATTTGAGCATGCTTGNGGTCGCATGATCCTTTTCAGCTGNAGCCATGTTTGCTAGGTCAGCAATCAGTCCGGTGACCTTTTGTTCGTGTTTGAATGCCTCTTCAAAGACGTGCAATGGCGATTTCCAGTTTATGGAGGGTGCTGTGATTGCAGCGACCGTGACGCGGCCTCTCCGGTCGATGACGTGATGATAGAATTTCATCGCATGAGTAAGTTCTTCATGCGCCTGGACGCGCATCCAGTTGGCACACCCGCCAAGGTTGGTTGACTCAAAGTATGCAGACATGGACAGATATAAGTAGGCTGACCAGAGTTCTGCGTTGATCTGCTTATTTATCGCGTTTTCAATTTTTTTGCTTAACATCTTTTTCCTCCTTTTCATGTTACATTTTTCATTTCTTTATAAACTTTACCGGCGTTCTTTCTTCTTATTGTTTCTCAAATGCGTCTTTTCCTGCTCCACAGATGGGACACACCCAGTCATCAGGGAGATCTTCAAACGCGGTTCCCGCGGCAATACCGCTGTCAGCATCACCCTTTGCAGGGTCATAGACATATCCACAGACGTTACAGACATACTTGTCCATTTTTACATCCTCCGTTTTTCCTTGTGTTTTTTTATCAACATCGCTATCATAGGTCGGTGCGCTCTTCGGTGAATACCCACCTTTCACGACGTGGTAATAGTCATAGGTCATGGCAGGCTCTTGCGACAGGACTGCTGCATCTGCTATTCTGCCGATAAAAATCGTATGGGTCCCGACATCAATTTTATCGATGACATCTGCCTCAAGATAGGCNAGTGCATAATCAAGAACGATCGGGGCTTGTGTGATGCCCATCCTGTAGGATACTGTTTTGAATTTGTCGATGTCGCGGCCTGATTTGAACCCGAACGTCCCAATAAATGGTAGAGGAGTTTTTTTATCTAGAATAGAAACGGTGAACATCTTGCTTGCATCGATGTAGCCATGGGTCAGATTCTGTTTGTTGATGCTGATTGCGATGGTTGGTGGCTCTGAGGTGACCTGAAATAACGTGGTAGCGATTTGCCCGTTGATTTTTTCCTTGTTCTTTGAGCAGACCACATAAATCCCGTAGGATATCTTGTGGAACGCTTTTTTATCCATTGGTCCGCCAGCCTTTTTCTTTCTTTTGACAGTTCTTACATATCCCTTTGAAATATCCTTGCACCTCATCGACGCGATGGCCTCCTTCGACCGTGCGGTCCATGTTTGGGCAGGCAATTGATATATCAAGGATAGCACCGCAACGATTGCAGAGGAAATGATGGTGCAAGCCTCCCTGGATGTCGTACCGCAGTTCTGAACCGGATATGGTGATGGATTGAACGATCCTGTTTTTCTTGAGTATTTCCAAGGAGTTATAGACGGTCGTTCTGGAGAGTGACGGGTGTTTCTTCTTGAGCGACGAATATATCTCTTCAACGTTGGGATGGGTGTGGTGCTCGTCAAGGAACTTTAGAATCTCCAGCCGTGGAGAGGTCACTTTAATAGCATGGTCCTTGAGGAGTTTTACATATTTTTCATACATGATGATCCGAGCTGCAATACATCCTATTTTGTAATTATTACAATTTGGTATGTATTACAAAGTTGGTATAAATACTTTCCCAAATGTTCAAAAAAGAAATGTTTAAAAATAAGAACGCATCCCAAAACCTCATGGAATATTCCATCCTCTACCACACTATCATACCGTTCATCCTGTCCGCACTCGCGGTTGTCCTCATCACCATCGTAGCTGAGAGATATGGGACAAAAACAGGAGGAGTCATCGGTACACTCCCCTCGACCATCGTCATTGCATTCCTCTTCATCGCCCTGGACAAAGGAACAGAGTTTGCCTCAGAATCCGTCGCTGTCGTTCCCGTCGAAATGGGAATCAACCTTGTGTTCCTCCTCCTCTTTACTCTTCTTGCTTCACGAAAAATACTTGTTGCCCTCGCAGGTTCACTGCTAGGATGGACTGCACTGACCATTGTGATCTTTTACTCAAATTTGACATCTATAGTGGTGTCGCTTGCCTTGTTCGCGCTATGCTTTGTCGTCACATTCATACTTCTTGACAAAGGAAAAAAAATAAC
>JGI20214J51650_10000937_pt1 | contig 18413 bp, 13 predicted proteins | sample WetSurMetagenome_FD_51650 | JGI IMG/M metagenome (IMG submission 51650) | reverse complement strand
ATCGATGAGAATACCTACATCAATCCCCATTCNTACGACGTGGCCACGCATGCCGCGGGATCGGCCATTGCTGCGGTTGAACGCTCGCTGGAGGGCGAGAGCTGTTTTGCGCTGGTCCGGCCCCCAGGCCACCATGCTGCCGCAGCGTGGGCAATGGGGTTCTGCCTCATCAACAACGTGGCTATTGCGGCGGCAAAGGCTCTCAAGCTGGTGAACCGGGTCGCCATCATTGACTGGGATGTGCACCACGGCAACGGTACGCAGGACATTTTCTACAACAACGGGCGCGTCCTGTACTGCTCCACGCACCAGGACGATGCCTTCCCCCATACCGGCCTTATCGAGGAGATCGGCACCGGACACGGAACCGGGTTCACCATCAACGTCCCGCTCCCGCGCAAGAGTACTATTGCCGATTATTCCCTTGTGTTCAGCGAGGTTTTCCTGCCGGCTGTCGCCCGCATGAAACCCGACATCATCATTATATCAGCCGGACAGGATGTCCTTTCCGATGACCCGGTCGGCGACATGCGGCTTGTACCCGAGGATATGGGGTACCTGACCGGTCTTGTCCTTGATGCAACAGACATGCCTCTTGCGCTCGTACTGGAAGGCGGTTATGGCCCGTCTCACGGGGCGGCAGTACGGAATATTTTTAACGCCTTTTCCGGGACCCGGTTTGCGTGCGGGGACAAGATACCCGGCAAAAAAACACCGGCCCTGGTTTCAAAACTCCGGAAGATCCACAACCTGCCCTGACGGTGCATACGCCCGGCATCAAACCGTTAAGGAAAAAAAGAGGGAGCGCCAAGGAAACTTATGGAAAAGAGAATAACTGCGGTCCTCATAGCAGGAATACTGATCACGCTCCTCCTTTTATTTGTCAGCATCTACCTTGCGGGGATCGTTTTCATCCTCCTCGTTGCCCTTGTCATGTCCCTTATGATCATGCAGGACACCACGTTTCTGCCCCAGGTTGAAGCACAGTTGCGGGATGACGCAAAGGCTGTCATGCTTACGAATGTCGGGAATTCACCCGCGTTCAGCATTCATGTGGCTCTCGTCCCCATGAACATCGAATATGACGTGCACACCCTTGCCGTTGACGCCTCGCACGAATACCTCCTCTCCTCCATGATTGCGGAAGTAAAGGCGGTTATCACATACACAAATGAGAAGGGACAGCCGTTCTCCGTTACTTTTAATCTCTCATCGTCCGGGGAAGAGTTCGAGCCCCTGAAACCCATGATCCCTATCTTTGGCTGGAAAAAATAACCGGGCTTTGAGATCCCCGGCTTTTTTGGGATCTCTCTCAGGAAAAATCATTTATTGTTACACGATTCCTCCCTAGCGACAGCCTGCCCCCCGTTGAGGGGGCACTGTGAGGCATCGGTAATATTTGTACGAAAAAACCGATACTGATGTACGCAGGTTAAACGGCACAATCGCAACCGGGTGCATCCCGGCGAACGGGGTGGAATGTATANGGTTCATCAGGACTACGAGGCCCGGCAAACTCCTTTTTTTTCTCGTTGCCGATGTTAAAAATATCTCCAACCATGAAGGTAAGAAGAATATATCAGTGTTCTTCGAATCCCCCGGGGGCATCATTATTGAGGTTAAATGTTTTTTAATGGAAAATTACCCCCGGGTTTCTTCTCGAGCTTTGTCCCTGATGAGAATCGATATGAAGAAGATATTGATGGCACCTCTCTCATCTCACCAGATGTTTCGGGAGGTCCGATACGCACAGGAACGCCATGAATATATTTTCTGACCCGGGTTATCCGTTCCTTGCACCGGACCCGATCCGGAATGTACCTTTCGGGGCATGGATAACGAAACGGGCACCGGCCCCCGTTGTCCCGTTCTCCTCAATGGAAAGACCCGTGATCGCAAGGATCTCCCGGGTCAGGAAGAGGCCAAAACCAGTATTCTTGAAATATTCCCGGCGGAAGATCTTTTCCTTAGCCTCATTCGGGATCCCTGCACCATTATCCTCATAGATAAGGTCCATACCCTCCGGATTATCCTCTGCCCTGATGGAGATCTTCGTGGCTTTCTCTCCATGGCGCAGGGAGTTCTCCACAAGGTTGTAAAAGACTTTTTCGAGGAGCGGATCAGTAAAGACCTGGACCTGCTTGATGTCGAGGGAGACCTGGACCTGCTTGAGATCGAGTGTGGCAATCGCCAGAGAGACCGTCTCTGCCACGTCATGCCATCCCGGCGAATGGACACCCACATCCTGGTAATCGCGGGTGAAGAGGATCTGGCTCCGGATCGCGTTTGCTGCTCTTTCTTCCTTGTGGATAAATTTCAGCAGTTCCGGGTCTTTGGTATCCTGGCGCGAGATCTCAAGGAAACCGATCAGGGCAGTGAGCTGGTTGAGGATGTCGTGTCTCGTAATATTGTTCATCAGGTTCAGTTTCTTGTTGGCTCTCGTCAGCGCTTCCTGTGACTGCTTGTTTTCGGTGATATCGACCACCGTGCAGATGATTGAGATATCATCGCAGTCCGCCGCCGAGACCATAGCCCAGCGGATCTCGCCGCCGCGTGCAAGGAAGCCGACCTCGATATCCCGGACCCGTCGCTTGTCGCGGATCTGTAAAAGGAATTCATCCATACCGGCTTTGGTTGGAAGGAAGTCCGGCAGGGATTTTTTCAGGATATCGCTGCATTCGTAATGCAGGATACTTGCAAATTTAAAGTTGGCATCGAGAATCCTGTGGGTGTGCTTGTCGAACCGGAACGCACCTGCCTGCGAGTTGTAATATGCTCCGCAGCTCCGCTCGCCTTCCCGGTGGTATGCCTGCGAATAGGTGGAAATGAGGATACCGAGCGAGACGAAGATGTAGAACCAGACCGTGGCGAGCATATAGAGCTGGGCCGTAGGGAGCCCGATGACAAAGACGATCGCCAGGTACATCCAGCCGACAAGCACGGTACCGTAGATGCTCAGTTTCGGGCGGGCGAACGCCATCAGGATGATCGGGAGCAGGTAAACATAGAAAAAAACCTCGTACACTCCCCAGGACAGGCTCAGGTACGTGATAATGGCGGCACAGAGGATGCTTGCAACAATGCATATGTCATACAGGAGCTGTCGTTGCGGTGTGATAGGTTTCATGATCGATCGTTCCCCGGAAACTCCCGGTATCCGGCACGTAAATGTCTTTGTTACACTTGCAATCTCTCGTAAATAAATGTATAGACCCGATTTAAGGACGCCGTTTGGCCTTGCGATACCGCAATGCACCATGAATCCCCGGCATGGCTCCGTTACGCCACTGATCGTTACCCGTATAATGTCCGCTCGAACGGGCTGATCGTTTCCGGATGTATCGTATGCGACAGGTCGGAATAAAAAAAAACCACTTCAGTGGACTGTGCCATGTCTCCTTTCAAAATATTCTGATCCAAAAATTAAATCGATATCATTATTATTTACTACGGAAAATAGTTTGAATACCTTATGACCCTCCTTCCCCGTGTATTCCCGTGTGCTGTTGTCATCGTCATAATGCTGACCGCCGGCTGTACCTTTCCAACCACCTCAACGCCCCCGGCACTTGTTACTCCGCAGGAGACCGGTGCATCTATTCCGGTGACTTCAATTGCGGCACCTGCCGGAACGACCCTGCCAGCTGCTGCGGGCACGCAGGCACCCGGTACCTGCACTGCCGATGTCAGCAGCGATGCCGCAAACTGCGGCGGATGCGGATATGCCTGCCCGGCTGATGCACTCTGCCAGCAGGGCCAGTGCTACTGCAAAGCCGGCTATACCGCGGAAGGCAGCAAGTGCGTTGTCGCGCCTATCGCAACGGACGCCGGCAATGGCTGTCCTTCTGGCATGAGCCCGTGTTCTGACGGGTACTGCTATGAGCTTGCGTCCAGCGCTACGAACTGCGGTATCTGCGGGAATATCTGCCCGACCGGTATGACCTGCAGTGCATCCACCTGCACCAATGTGCCGACAGAAGTAACCACCTCCCCGACTACGGCAACAACAACGACCGGGGTAACGACTTCGACAACAACGTCCTCTGTCGGGACCGGCCTCACCCTTGTCGGGACCGGTGTATCGAAGTTCTGTGTCATCCAGGGGCTGACGAATTGCGGCGGCACCTGCGTGAACCTCACAACCAGTTCTGAAAACTGTGGTGCATGCGGAACGAAATGCACGGGCCCCCTTCTGGGCTGCTGCAAGGGCACGTGCACGAGTTTCGTCTCCGATGAATCCAACTGCGGTTCCTGCGGGCACAAGTGCGGCACCGGCAGTACCTGTACGTCAGGATCCTGTAAGGTAAAAGTCGGGGTCATTGTAACAACGACCCTGATAAAAGTCCCTGTTACCTATGCCGTTGTCGTAAATCCGATCATCCAGAATCCGGTCAACCCGGGAATCTGATCTTTTTCCCCGTTTTATCATGCAAAGATACTGGATATCCGAATGTTCCTGTATCCGGTTTTATCCTTCCTGAATGACAGCAGGCACATATTTCAGGAATCTCCCGGAAACGCAGGAAGCAGGAGCTCTCTGCACATAATTTATTCCTCTCTCTGATAACCCGGAATGAAAAATTTACCCGATATNCCCCGTCAGCATCGCCAGCGCTTCGAGTTCCTTCTTCCCGCCGCACTTCCGTACGATGCCTTCGTGGTAATCGATCAGTTTCTTCAGGTCCGCATCGCGGGTGACTTTGTACCGTGTTGCATGCACGGTCATATCGATCAGGTTGTTGAAGCCCCGGTTGACCGGATACAAAATAACATTTTCAATAATCTCCTTCTCCGGTACGAGCGAAATTGTCATCCTGTCGGCAGTCCGGTGCTCAACGGTTGTGCTGAATGCCACCCAGCCGTCTGTCCCGGCCAGGCGGTACATGGTCTTCCCGTTAACTGATTCTTCGATGAACTGCTCCTTTGGAATGTCCTCGAACGCGGTCTTCACGTACAGCACCGGGTCATGGACAAGGTTTGCGACGACCCAGCCGTCCCGGGCAATGTTCTGGGCGGTATGGCTCCCCAGGTACAGGACAACCCGGTACTTCTTATCCCGGTAATGGATACCNATCGGGGCCGCGTTGTACGTGGTCGTGGCGATCACTTCGTTGATGCCGCCTTTCAGGAGTCCCATGACCAGCCCTCCCCGAGCGCGATATAAATGGATGCAATCGTGATGTCAGCGATCGAGCCCGGGTTGATGTCCCGCTGAATACAGTCCTCGTCAAACTCCCGGACCGACCCTTTCCCGTTGAGCACATCGCGGGCTTTCAGCATCGTTTCCCGTGCAACCTCAAGCCCGTGCTTCTTGATGATGAACGTGTCCGGCTCGGTCGCAAGGAGGGTTAAGAATGCGTCCACGATAGACTGCCGCCCGGGCCCGAGCTGTTTCAGGAGATCTGCGCCCCGGCGCACGAGCGAAAAACCGTTCACCCACTCGCGTGCTACCATGTCCTGCGCCGCGGAGTGCTGCATGATGTCGAGGAGCGTCATCTCCCGGTCGCGGATAAGGGTAAGGGTGTGGGGGTCATTGACATCCAGATCATCGGTGGCGTTCATCTTCACCGCTGTCATGGCAAAGGCCTTGTAGAATGCAATGGCATCGGACGTGTCCGTTTTTGAAACAGCTGCAATCGCGCCGGGAATATCCCTCCCATACACGAGCGGGATGAGCAGGATAAAGGCCCCGAAATGGGTATTACCCCCGTCGTGGCAGTTGGTGTCGCGCACGGCGTGCCGGATGATCTCGCCAATCCGCCCTTCTCCTTTCCCGGCCTCCTCGAGTGCCTTCCTTGCAAAGATGGTGGACGCGAGAAAGTGCTCGAGCCGGGTCTCCGGATAGTCATGGCACCGGTCCACATTCCCCGGCTTCGGGTAGGCGGTCACTTCGAGCATCATTGCAAGCTGTGCCCGTTCCACCGGTTGCATCATCAAACAGGTCATGGAAAAACACGGCTCATGATTGTTTCTGAGAGCTCGCGTTTCAGGTGCATATATTCTTTCGCGCTGATACCCGCCTGCTTCAGGGTCATGTTCCGGAACATACAGGGAGAGGAGATCTTGCAGCACCAGGCAAGGCTGCCAAAACAGGTCTGGCTTCCCTGTTCAAGCGGGGTTCCCTGCACCGATTCCAGTTTCATCCGGATATAATCGTCGCGTGGCATGCCGATGCGCGCAAGGGTCGGAATGAGCGGGCATTCCTTGACCGGCATGCAGCAGAAGGTGAGCGCCCGGATATCCCCCCCGCGGCAGAGCTGTTTCGGTGCATTGTACCAGCCCTCTTCGTCAGCAAACCGGGTGATTGCAGCATCCAGCCCGGCAAGGGTCCGCTCATCGGACTGGCGGGCAAGGGAGACAAGGTCGGCCCCGTGCGAGAGCATCTCCCGCATGCGGTCGAACGTGGTGATGGAGTTGTTAGCGATGATCATCAGCGGGCAGCTGTTCCGGATCTGCCGGAGCTTTGCAGACCCTGCATCCATAAGGTCGACGTGCAGGATATCGGCACCGGCTTTCCAGAGCGCCACGGCAAGTTCCCGGTCATCCCCGGTAACGCCGACACGGAATTTTACGGAGACCGTGACCCCTTCTTCCTTCAGCGCCCGGACTGCGTCGACAAGGCCGCCCGGGTTTTTAAGATAATATTCTCCGCACCCGGCCGCGACCATTGCAGGCTGCCGGCAGTGGGCATCGATCTCGTAGATAACCGAATCGCCGATGGCTTTTGCCAGCGACCGGAATGATTCCGGGGAACTCCCGCGGAGGTTGATCCCGAGGATAACATTGCTTTCTTCCATTTTTGCTATCTGGGTTTTGAGTTCCTGCACCGGGTTCTCATACAGGAACTCTTTCCGGTCACTCCCGGCAGACAGGGATCGTGCTGCGGCCATGGTCGGCGCATCGATAGAATAGCCACCGATGAATGCAAAACCAATGTTACCGGCACGTTCGAGCACGTATGAAGCATCCACGATCCCGGCCATGGATGCAATGCCGACCGGCGTCCTGACAATCCGGTCATTGATAAGAAGCCCGAACCGTTCGAAAGCATGCATCATGAGTTCATATCCGTTGACGGTATTGCATCAAATTACTTTGCACTGAGGGATTCAAGCAGGTAGCCATCTTTCGACCTGGCCAGGGCGATGCAGGAGCGGGCGTCATTAAGAGTGATCCCCGTATCGGTCCTGAAATGTTCAACCACAAACGGCCACGGGATCAGGAAGGCTTCGCCGGCCTTTCCCGTCCCCTGCCGGAACTCCACGGCAAGATAACCGGTGCGTCCGGTCTGTACGAGGAAATCCGAGATTGCATCCACCTTGTGAACCTTGTTCCTGCCCGGATGAAAGTGCTGGGAGAAGTAGAGTTTCTTGTCGATAATGGATTTACATTCGATCGAAAGGTTATAGGAAGGATTGGGCGAGTCTGCCAGCACGTCCACGTTCCGGCTCGTGAAACGCGATTGCTTAAGCCGATAGGCATACCCCTGAATGTGATGCATTTTAAAAAAGCGGTTCAGGCAGCCGACTATCTCNCGTTCAAAATCGCCCATTGGATTATGNGTGGGATGCAGGATTAAAAAAAGGATATGAAAGGAATTCTTCTGACGCTTTTGGGGGTATGCCGGGATGATCATATCATTCCGGCAGAATCGGATTATTCAAAAACCCGTCGGTTTTCCGGATATCTGAAGATCATTAAGTAAGAAATTTTAACCATCCCGGTAATACTCTTTGTTATATGAGTAAGAAGGGAATGTTACTCGTCGGCCATGGAAGCACCATGCCCTACAACCAGGAACTTGTGGAGAAGACTGCCGAATTTATCAAGGCAAAAAATGCCGGGTATATCGTGAAATGCGGGTTCATGAACATGAATAAGCCCACGATCAGGGAATCACTGGACGCGTTCCGGCACGAACCGATAGAAGCGCTCGTGGTGGTCCCCCTGTTCCTTGCAAAAGGGGTCCACATTGAAAAGGACATTCCCGGGGAAATTGGCCTTCCGGAAGGGGTCAAGAAAGGCAGTTTTGTCCTGAACGGGAAATCCGTCCCGCTTCTCTACGCTGACCCGATAGGAAGCGACCCGCTCCTTGCCGAGCTGATGGTCAAGAACGCGAATAAAGCTCTCTCACTCCTCTGATTTTTTTCGTATGCATGTCCTGGTACTGGATACTATCCACGGCGGAAACGAGATCGGTGCAGCCTATAGTGCGGCTGGTCATACCGCGGATATCGTGGATGTGTATCACGGTACGCCTGATGAACTTCGTGAAGTGCAGCACCGGCACTATGACCTTATCGTTACCCCCGTCCATCTCGACCCGGATTACCCCCTGCTCGCCCAAAGCACGGTCCCGGTCATCACCCATCACGAGGCAGTGCGCCAGCTGCTGGGGGAGCACCTGCCTCAACCGATGATCGAAATTACCGGGGCACAGGGAAAGACCACGACCGCGTACGCCCTTGCCCACATCCTGCCGGGGAATGGCGTCCTGCATACCTCCACGGGGACATACTCGTACCCGGCAAAGAACCTGCTCGGGAAAAAGAGTATCACACCGGCCTCGGAGATCTCAGCGGTACGGTATGCCAGCCGGATGCAGGGCTGGCTAGTTGCCGAGGTCTCGCTCGGCGTCACCGGAGCCGGCGACCTTGCCATCATCACCTCGCCGGACAACTATATGTTTGCAAACGGGAAGAAGAGGGCCATCGATGAGAAAATAGCAACGGCACGGCATGCAAAGCGCGTCCTGGTTGCGGAGGGCGTTCTCTGTGAGCAGGAGAATATTATCCATGTCGGCGATATAGCCCGGTGTGAAGGTATGAAATGTACCGTTGAGCTGGAGGGGATGAACTGTGTCCTTAGCAATCCCCTCTTCCTCCTCCCGCCCTATCGTGCTCCGCTCATGCTTGCCGCCGCAGCTGCCATGATCCTCCACNTCAACCCCGGTCCAATCAACCATTTCACTGCACTGCCGGGCCGGATGTCCTTAAGCCGGATAAAAGGCCTCATCATCATCGATAATGCCAACAGCGGCACGAACGTGGCCACGACCCTGTGCGCAGCCCGGTATGCCCGGCACTGCGCCCGGACAAACGACCTGACTCTTGTCATCGGACTGGTAGAAGGGGACGGTGCTGTCTGCGAAGGGTTCTCGTTCGATCAGATCGCATATGCGATCGGGAAGGTCCAGCCAGTTCATGTTGTCTGGGTCGGCAGGTTTCCCGACCCGGGTACATCCCAGTACGAGGTCCTGAAAGGAAAGACGGATGCGATCTGCACAACCCTCGATGAAGGCCGTGACAAGGCCGTCCTGATAGCAGGGAACGGCCCGATTGTCCTGTCGGTAAAAACCTGGAGATAACCGATTACCATGAAATACATGCACCCCCGTCCCAGTTCGATTGTCGCTGCGCTCTATACCGCCCGCGACCTGAAAGTTGATGTTGCCATCCTCCACGGCCCATCCGGCTGCTCGTTCAAGCATGCCCGTTTGCTTGAGGAGGACGGGATGCGGGTACTGACCACCTCGCTTGCTGACAACGAGTTCATCTTTGGCGGGCAGAAACCGCTCGAAGATGTGCTGCGCTATGCCGAGGATACATTCTCGCCGCACCGTATGGCTGTGGTCGGCACGTGTGTCTCGATGATCATTGGCGAGGACCTCCAGTCCGCGATCGACGGGGCAGGGATTACTACCCCCACGATTGCCGTTGACATCCATGCCGGGTATATCGAGAATATCGCCGGGGTTCTCTCCACGCTGGAAGCTGCCNAACAGGCCGGCTGGATTACCATGGAAGAACTCGAACGCCAGCGGTTCATGATGGGAAAAGCAACGGAAGTGGAGCGCCTGCGGGGCGCGGCCTGCCAGTCCTATATCGAACCGTCGCGGGGAGACCTCAAGCACAAAGCAGCGGAATGCCTGCTCGGACTTGCCCGGAGCGGGAAGCGGGGCGTGGCGATCCTGAACGCCAAGAAGGAGACCGCGTACATGTTTGCCGACGAACTTATCGCGCTGCACGAGGTCTGCCCGGGTGCGGATATCACCTATCTTGCAAACCTCGACCAGCGCGGGCTCCCCAAGACCCGGCGGGATGCGGAGATCATTCTTAAAGAAATGACAGGAAAAGGAGTGAAACCGGAACTAGTAGGTGCGCTGGATGAGTATGGCGCAAACGGCGACGCACTCGGAAAACGTATCCTGGAGATCGCACCTGCATTTGCCCTCATTGCCGGTGTCCCGCATGCAATCCCGGGAGAATATACACAGGGAATCGAATGCTTCTCCGTAACGAACGGGCCCCGGCAGGTTGCCCCGCTCCATGCCCTCGGCCACGAGCACGTGATGGTGGAGATTGATCTGCACCCGAAGACCCTCGGGGTCAGGAATATTGTGGAAAGCGAGTTCGGGGCCGTGCTCCGGAGCCTGGTATGAGACAGATTCTCATTACCGGTGACCGCTCGGGCAGCGGTAAGACCAGTATCACGCTTGCCCTTGCGGCGCTTCTTGCAAAGGAGCACCAGGTCCAGACCTTCAAAGTGGGCATGGACTACATCGACCCGTCATACCTTGCGGCGGTCTCCGGCCGCCCCTGCCGGAACCTTGACAGTTTCACACTCTCCGATGCGCAGATACATGATATTTTCCAGTACGGGTGTCGCGGTGCCGACATGGCCCTTGTCGAGGGTGTCCGCGGGTTGTACGAAGGGGCGGAAGCACTGACCGATGTCGGCAGTACAGCAGCGATTGCCAAGACGCTAGATCTCCCTGTAATCCTCGTCGTCTCGGCACAGAGTATTACCCGGAGTTCCGCAGCGATTGTCAAGGGCTTCCAGTCATTCGACCCGAAAATCAGGATTGCCGGTGTTATCCTCAATAATATAAAAGGAGGGTCACACAAGGCCAAGGCAACGACAGCTATCGAACATTACTGCGGCATACCGGTTATCGGGGCCATTCCCCGGATGGAGGAGATGCAGCTCGCCATGCGCCACCTCGGCCTCGTTCCCTACCGCGAAGGATCCGGGCAGGGGGACTTCGATACCCGCATTGCAATCATCACCAACATGATCGGGCAGTATGTTGACCTGGACCGGTTTGTCTCCCTTATGAAAGAGTGCGACATGCCCCGGAAAAAGCTACCGGCGTTTGACCCGGCGCCGGCACGGGATGTGAAGATCGGTATTGCACTTGACGAAGCGTTCAATTTCTATTATGCCGATCTTTTCGACATCCTGCATTCCCTGGGAGCAGAATATATTCCGTTCAGCCCGGTTCATGACCGGCTCCCGGATGCAGACGGGTATATCATTGGTGGCGGGTATCCCGAACTTTTTGCGGGCGAACTGGAAGCAAACGACCGCATGCGGGAGGCGCTGAAAGAAGTATCCCGGAACGGGGTGCCGGTGTATGCAGAGTGCGGCGGGCTGATGTATCTCACGGATCGCATGGTCTTAAAAAAGGGCTGGCAGAGTTCTGCGGCTGACCATTCTTCCGAGATGTGCGGGGTATTTGCCGGGGAAACACGTATGCCGGCGCGCCGCGTTGTCAGCTATGTAGAAGGTACTTCTGATTCGGGATCTCCACTTGGTAAAGCGTCGTTCCGGGGCCACGAGTTCCATTACTCGGATGTGGCACTTGAACGGGACACGCGGTTTGCCTATTGCCTTTCCCGGGGTATCGGCATCCGGGACAACCTGGACGGGGCTGTGATCCACAATACGCTTGGCAGTTACACCCACCTGCATCCTCTGGCAAGTACCGGGATGTTCCGGCATTTAGTCGGGTTGTGCAGGAAGAAACACTGAAACCTTCCCTTTTGCGGATCCTGAAAAATGATGGGGTCGTTCTCGGTAAGATCGGGAGATTGGGTTCTCCAGCTGGCAGCTGTGCCCCGCACTTGTAACAGGAAAGAATGCGTTGGCCGAAATGGGAGTATCGCATTTTTGGTATACCCTTTTTATCGATTTTTCGTCAAGAATTCACAATACACCGGTTGATAGTCAAGCATTAACTCCGTTCCAATCCTGTAGCTTGCATTTCCGGAGTGATACCCGAGAAGATACTCCTTGGTGTGCTATGATCCGGATTCCGGTTAAAAGAAAAAACTACAAGAACCCCAGCATCGCATGAACAAGTATGATCATCTACATTGACGGGCAGTATCTTCCGGAAGACCAGGCCAAAATATCGGTTTTCGATCACGGGTTCCTGTATGGCGATGGTGTCTTCGAAGGTATTCGTGCTTACAACGGGAAAGTTTTCCGGCTGAAGGAACACATTGACCGTATGTATGATTCGGCAAAGACGATCGATCTTGCCCCCCCGCTGACAAAGGATGAGATGACAGAAGTCATCTGCGAAGTCCTGCGGAAGAACAAACTCGACAATGCCTACATTCGCCCGATCATCAGCCGCGGGCACGGTGACCTCGGCCTCGACCCGCGCAAGTGCCCGAAACCATCGGTTGTTGTCATCGCGACAAGCTGGGGTGCGATGTACGGGGACCTGTACGAAAAGGGATTAAAAGCAGTCACGGTTTCTGTCCGGCGGAATTCAGCCGCTTCTCTCCCACCCAATGTGAAAAGCCTGAACTATCTCAACAATATTCTTGCAAAGATTGAAGCGAACTACAAGGGTGGTGACGAGGCCATTTTCTTCGATACCAACGGCTACATCTCGGAAGGCTCGGGTGACAACCTCTATGTTGTCAAGAACGGCGAGATACTCACTCCCCCGACCCTGAACAACCTGCGGGGTGTCACCCGGCTGGTTATTATCGAGATTGCAAAAACGCTCGGAATCACGGTCAGGGAGCAGAACCTCGGGTATTTCGATATTTATACCGCAGACGAACTGATCTGTTCCGGTACTGCAGCTGAAGTTGCCCCCATCACCTGGGTTGACGGCCGCGTGATCGGTACCGGGAAATGCGGGCCGGTAACCCGCCAGCTCATGGCAGCGTTCAGGACAGTTACCGAAAAGGAAGGATATCCCATCCATAAAAAGAAATAACTTTTTTAGAGAGATCAATTTTCAGGACTTTCTTTTCTACGGCTCGAAAATAATACAGCAAATGGTCCCGTCACCGACAGGCTCCCCCACCGTTGAACAATCACATTTCATGGATTAACATGTGTCTTGACATACACAGGAAAGTCCCTGATGCGGGGCATCATCATGGTGATATTATTACCGGGAATATCATCATTAGGAAGGTTAATTTACCGCGGCATTCACACTGTCTGAAAACAAGTATTAAAAAAAGTGCGCTGGAGAAACAAGCATGAACTGATCCGGTTCACACCCAAGCTAGGAAAATCGGTAAATAATTATTTCAACCGTCTTGATCCGCCGCGGGGGCGCCCCGTCAGGGGCGGCGGCGGTTATCGTTTTTGGGGTATGGGGTCTCAACCCCCATCAGTAGTTCCTGAAGAGGCCAATTTTCATGGGAAATCATTTAATCGCTATTGTGACGCTCGAGGGGCTTCGCCCCGCCGATGGGGCGCCCCTGATGGGATGACGCCGTATTACCTGTTCAGGATAATGTAAAAATCCTGTATAGGTAATTGCGAGGCATCGCATGTGCCCCCGCCCCCAACGGCGCAGGGTTGACGCATGGGGGGTGAATATTTCCCAAAAATGGTTTCTCCAGAGCAAAAAAAGGATGGTAACCCAATTCCAGGAAATACTTTTCCCGTTACTCTATTCTGAGAATTTCAGGNTAATACAGCTTGAGCAGCTGTTCGAGGTGGATGTACGCTTTCTTGTGATCGGTATAAACCCGGAATGCCTCGCCGCTCCGTATTTTGAAGGTGATGTACCCGGCAAAGAGCAGGGGTTTTTTCATCTCGATAGTGATGATATCCTTTCTTGCGACTTCAAAGATTTTCATGGTTGAAAGTTCTTCAATGGATCGCGGGTTCGTATCTACCGTTGTGCCGAAGAGCTCGTCNATGATAAATTCCCCGAACTGCATGCCCTTGGTCTGGCTGGCNTCCAGTTCCAGGTTGTGGATGACAAACATCCGCTGGTCCGTGGCATAAATCCCGTATCCCCCGGTCGTCGAACCCAGCGCCCCTGCAATGGCCCCGACGACTCCTTCACCGGGGACTTTGACCGTGATGCTGGACAGCCCTCCGAGATACTGTTCTTCCTCAAACCTGTTGATGATCGTATTGATGCTCGGCTGTTCGGAATAGAGGATGGACTGGATCGCGGCGATCGCTGCTCCCTTGGAGTCGTAGATACCAGTGCCTTTTCCCCATATCAGCATCGATTTGCCCCGGATCATAACGCTTTCGAGCGTACCGATAAAAGTATCTCCTTCACGGGTGATGGCCGGCAGTTCGCCATGGACCGGCGTATCCGGGGGCATGATGATATAATCGATGAGCATCGGCTTTCTCTCGCCATAGAACGGGAAGGAATATTCGTAATCGCCTTTGCCGATCATCTCCCGCGGATCGATTCCGGTAAGCCGGGCGATCGCCCGGTTCCAGGCAATGACGATACCCTGACGATCTATGGCAAAGATCGGGTAGGGAACATTCTCGATGGATTCTGCAATCTCCCGGCACTGACCCTGGCTGACCGATATGGAGAGGTGGATCGGGATGCGGGGCAGGTTTGTGGTCACCTCGTGCGGTATGTCCGTGAACGGGTCGCAGGGCTGCAGCTTGCCGACCAGTTCAAGGACCCGGATCTCGTCCAGCCACTCAAGATCCGCATCGTCAAGTTCCGTATCGATCCGGATGACATTGGGATAGAAGAGGTTCAGGAGCTGCTCCAGGTGGTCGAATGCCTTCTTGTGATCGATATAAATCCGGTAGGATCCGCCGCTGACCGTCCTGATGATTAAGAACCCTGCAAGGAAACGGGGGGTCTTCATCTCGATGGATTTGATGTCATTGCGCCAGACTTCAAAGACTTTTTTCCTCTCAAGTTCGGCTATGGATCGCGGGCGCATGTCAACGTTGCTCCCGAACAATTCCTCGATGATGAACTCCCCGAACTGTACCCCGTCGGTCCGCGATGCATCCAGTTCAGGGTTGTGGACAACCAGCAGGCGCTTGTCGGTGGCATAGACCCCGTATCCGCCGGTAGCTGATCCGATTGCCCCTGCAATGGCCCCGCCAATCCCCTCGCCGGCAACCTTGAGAATGATGCTGGAGACACCTCCGATATAATGCTCCTCCATCTCGTCAAAAAGACCTTCCTTGCCGAATTCCTCATGGACCAGCAGGGACTGGACTGCGGCAATGACATTACCTTTGCCGTCAAATATCGGCGTCCCTTTTCCCCAAACCTGCATGGGTTTTCCCTGGATGGTGACACGCTCAACTTCGCCGTTGTAGGTATCCCCGTCACGGGTGATGCCGGGAAATAATTCGATATCCTGTCCGGAAGCAACCTTGATGATAGCATCGATAAGCATCGGGCGTGGTTCACCATAGATCGGGAACGCATAGGCATAATCGCCCTGACCGATGATTGTCCGGGCATCGATACCGGTCAGCTCTGCAATCGCGTGGTTCCACGCAATCACCACGCCCTGCTTGTCGATCGCAAAAATCGGGTACTGGACCTGCCCGATGGAATCAGCCAGGTTTGCAAGGTCCGCCGCTGCCGTCTGTCCGGGCACCGGTGGGCTTACGACCTGCTGGGCGCCCTCGGTCTTTACTTCAAAGGAACCGTGGGGGAGGATCTCGTCAAGCCGCACCACGTACGACAGGTCCCTTCCCTGTGCAAGGTATTCACTGACATTCCCTTCGTCATTGAAAAAAGCCCGGTAACTCCACTGGAAGAGGAGCGGTTCACCCTTGTTATTGAGCACATGATGTTCGATGTAGGTACCAGGATACTGCGTGGTCAGGGAAGCAAGGTGTTTCTGGATCCGTTCCCGCTCGTTCCGGGGGATGATGGCAAGGAAGTTTGTCTGGGGAATCTCGGTTTCCTTCCTGCCGATGAAGTATGCATATGCAGCGTTCGCAAGTGTGCATGTCCCGTCCGGCAGGAAACAGCAGAGGAGATCCGGCTGTTGCTCAACAAGGGACCGGTAGCGCGTATCGCTCCCGGGCGCATCGTGACTCAGGCGCCTGTTGTAAATGGATGTCCGGATAAATCCCTCGACTTTCTGGATGTCAAAAAGGATATCGACACCTTTCTGGAGGTAATAATTTCCCCCGTTGTTCAGGGTCTCGATCGCAACCTGGGCAAGGTGGCGACCGGTGAAGATAATGAAGAGGGCCTGGTCGTTCTGGGCGCGGATCTCTTTGAGGAACGTGATCCCGTCCATCTCGGGCATCGCATAGTCCGAGATGATCGCATCGAACTGATACTGGCCGATCAGCCCAAGCGCTTCAGACGGGGTCGTGCAGGTAAATACCGAAAAATCCGGTTTCCGTTCAAAATATTTTTTCAGTACGTCCAGGACACTGACATCGTCATCAACACACAGGAGTGATATAGGCTGCGGGTCCTCGGGTTGTGTCGACATGTACCGTATCTCCTGCTTTTTCACGTGCCTGTATATATGGTTGCAGTATCTGCGGAATGGTAATACCCTGCTCCGGTTCCTCCGGAATGGTATTAGATATCTTATCTTCCAGTAGGTGTTTAGTCGTTTTTTATTTTATATCAATGTAACGAAAAAATGCGATATTAAAAAAGTGCAATTTAACGTTTTTTAATAATTGTGCGCCCCTTTTTCCCCCCAATCCTCAAAAAAACTATGATACAGGGTCAGATAGTCCGGATCTTTCCAGCTGCCGGGTTCCATAACCTATTTATGACGTGAGGTAAAATTAGTTAAAGCACGTCGCTGCTATAGTGTAGTCCGGCCAATCATGCGGGCCTTTCACGCCCGCGACTGGGGTTCGAATCCCCATAGCAGCACTTTAACACCGGGGTGGTTCGATTCTCTCATGGTTTATCCGGAGAGCGTAAGCCGGGAATCTTATCGGTGCCGTTTATTTTTCTGATGGCAGTACCATTGTGCATATGGCAGAATTAAAGTGAAATTTTTTTTTACTTAACGCCAGGTATATCCAGTTTTATCGGGAATCACTATGTATCTCATCCAGCCCGTGGATGTTCTTGAGAAAAGGAGTGAGACAATTATGTGTGAAAAACTTGGAGAGTCGGTAACCGCGCCTCTAACAGGTGCAACGGCTGGAATAGTAACCACAAGTGCGTTATGCGACAGGACGGACTGTCCTTCCTACGGAAAATGGTGGTGCCCCTTTACGGGATGGTAAACCCTGTTTTTTCCAGAGTGCAACCCGTTTGGATGATGAAGGAAACAATAGGGCCAGTTCGCAGGAAACCTGTGGGGATGTATTAACCCCCGGAAACTTCCGAACCTTGTGAACCGTATTCGAAACCGAAGGGAACGAACGCCATTTTTTAAACTATTTACCTTCAACAATGTGTTATAAAAAAACATTGTTTGCTGAATTCCCGGAGCAGCGTTTCTTTTCCGGTTTTTCTTTCCATAATATTCCCGGATGTACTGGATTTTTTTATGCAGCCCCCCGGTGGACAAGAGGGAAAAAAGAGATCCGTATTATCCTGCAGCGGTGGTTGTTTCCCCGGTTATTGTTGCAGTAAGGGGTGTTGCCGCAGTGTTTTCTTTTATTGTCGCCTCAAATTCGACAAATCCTTTCGGGGCGGTTGTGGCATCGTGTTTCATGAGAGTGCCGTCCTTGTAGACATCTACGGCAAGTTCGGCAGCCGAACCGTCGGATTTCTGGAGGGATACGACCACCGGGCCTTCTGATGTATAGATCTGGTAGAGGGGACCGCCGCTTTCTGTTATATCCCTCAACCGGCCTGATGTGCCTACCTGCCCGGAAAATTTACCGGAATACGTGACTTTCACCCAGACACCACTGGACGGGACCAGAGCTTGCGGGGTTGTTACCGGTTGTGGGGTTGTTGTCGTCCGGGTCGTTTTTACCGCTGCCGTAACCGTTGTCTGCGAAACGGTAGTTGGAGGGACCGTGATCTCCGGTGTCGGGGTTACCCCGGGAGTTCCGGCCTGGCCCTGCGTGAAAACATATACACCGGCAATTGCGGCAATCACAACAAATGCGAGAACCGCGATAAGTTTGAACGGAATTTTCCGGGGTGGAGGTAACGGGGGAAGCGATCCCGGGACCGGCGGGGCCACTGGCGCGGCATCCGCTATCCCCGATTTTGACAGGACCGGCCATTGTACTTCTCCCGGTTGCGCTGTTGTACCCGAGGCGTCTGTAGTTGCCGCCAGCGGAACCTGGTCGGCAGGTACAGCCATGTCCGCGGGGGGGGCATAATGAGGCTGTTTTGTCGGAACAAGTGGCCCCGGGGCAGTCCGGGGAACCGAATCTTCGATAAGGGGTTCGATTGAGTGGATTACTTCTTCAAT
>JGI20214J51650_10000935_pt1 | contig 18420 bp, 17 predicted proteins | sample WetSurMetagenome_FD_51650 | JGI IMG/M metagenome (IMG submission 51650) | reverse complement strand
TAACCTTTTAATAATCTCTCAGTCGTCCTGAGTGAGCGAAGCCGAACTCAGGCTTGCTCATCGTGACCCGGAAATTTATAAAATCTATTCTTCTCCTGTATTATTACCTTTTAATAATCTCTCAATCGTCCTGAGTGAGCGAAGCCGAACTCAGGTAAGCTCATCCTGAACCTGAAATATTTTTATGTGATGTTTCGTTCTTACAAGCAGCAAGCTCATGGAGTTTAAAATAATCCGAGTTTATTAAAGCTACCTTTTTTGCATGTGTCCATCCTTTCAACTGTTTTTCGTACTCAATAGCATCTAAAGGCTTATCAAACCTCTTGCAGAAAACCAGCTTCACTGGTCTTCTTTTAAATGTATAAGCGTTTTCATTAATACCGGTCGAATGTTCTAAAAACCTTCTCCCGACATTATTAGTTACACCAACATAAAATGAGTTATCGGAGCACTCAAGAATATATGCATATAGGTATTTCATTTTCGAAAAATTATTCACAAACGTAGAAAGCCCGTCTGACTGAGCGAAGCCGAAGTCAGCCGGCCCACCCCTCTCTGTCTAGGTTGCGGTAATTAATTGCTTCAGAGATATGTTCTGCTGTGATATTCTCGGAATCGCCGAGATCTGCAATAGTTCTTGCAACTTTCAGAATCCGGTCATATGCCCTGGCTGAGAGTCCCCGTACATCCATTGCGGTTTTTAGCAATCTTCCTCCCGAATCATCAAGCTGGCAATATCTTCGCTGCATCGATGATGACATCTGCGAATTTGAATAAATACCTTTAACCGACTCAAACCGCTTTGCCTGTATGGCTCTCGCTCTTACTACCCTTTCACGTACTACTGATGAACGTTCAATATTTCCTGAATCAGATAGTTTATCATAATTAACCGGAACAACCTCAATATGAATGTCAATCCTGTCCAAAAGCGGACCGGAGATCCTGTTCAGGTATTTCTGTACCATTCCGGGCGAGCACATACACTCCTTTTCCGGGTGATTATGAAAACCACACGGGCATGGATTCATACTTGCAACTAACATAAAACTTGCAGGATAATCAACTGTCGATTTTGCACGTGAAATTGTGATAACCCTGTCTTCAAGAGGTTGTCGCATAACTTCAAGAACAGTTCTTTTGAATTCGGGTAGTTCATCGAGAAACAGGACTCCGTTATGTCCGAGTGAGATCTCTCCGGGCTGAGGGAATGTGCCTCCACCAACTAGCGCTACATCGGAAATGGTATGATGTGGTGACCTGAAAGGTCTTTTTGTCATAAGAGCTGTGTGGTCATCAATCTTTCCTGCTACCGAATGAATTTTTGTCGTTTCAAGCGCCTCGTCAAGTGTCAGAGGCGGGATTATTGTGGGCAATCTCTTCGCCAGCATCGTTTTCCCGGCTCCCGGAGGACCAATCATTATTATATTGTGCCCTCCTGCAGCTGCTACCTCCAGAGCACGTTTCACATTCTCCTGTCCCCTTACATCAGAAAAATCAACATCGTATTTGTTTGCTTCACTGTTGAATATTTCAAGAAGATCAACTTTCACAGGGACGAACTTTTTAGTACTGTTGAAAAAATCAACAACGTCTCTGAGGTTCTCCATTCCATATACATCGAGACTTTCAACAACTGCTGCTTCGCGTGCATTCTTTAACGGGACTATCACACCTTTGAAGCCTTCTTCCTTTGCTTTAAGTGCAATTGGAAGCACACCTTTAACCGGCTGAAGTGTTCCGTCAAGAGAAAGCTCACCCATGAGAACATATGATTCAATCTCTTCTTTCCTTACTTTTTCATCAGCAGCAAGGATTCCGACAGCCAGAGGCAGATCATAAGATGATCCTTCTTTCCTGATATCAGCCGGGGCCATATTTATAACTACCTGCTTACCAGGCCAGTGATAATCCAGAGCACGCAGAGCGGATGCAATTCTATGCTGGCTCTCCTTAACGGCGCTGTCGGGCAATCCTACAAGAAAAAATTGTATCCCCCGCGACACATTTACTTCAATTGTAACGGTCACTGCTTCAATGCCGGTTACGGCACTGGCAAATGTTCTGACTAACATAATAATGAGTTTACTAGCACTTCAGGAAACGCACTATCAAATATAGAAAAATATATGACAAAATCAAAAGCTTTACATGACTAACAAAAATCCTGTTAAAATCTTATATGAATTGAACATTCAGGGACAAGATTTGAATTAGTTCTTCCAGTGAAATTGCATTATGAGGAGATCTGAATTCTCTCTTTGTCATCAGGGCCGAACGGTCATCAATTTTCCCGTTATCAATGACATTTTATTGTCTCAGGTACCTCATCAAGTGTCAGAGGGGGGATTATTGTGGGGACTCTCTTTGTTATTCTATTCAATAAAGAAGCGGCACTTCCTATTGTGGAATAAATGTCTCGCTGCAATACTACGAGTGTTAAAAGGATTTAAACTTAGTTTTGCTACGAAGTGCTTGTAAAGGATTATCCCTTATTGATTTCTTGAAAAAGGTTTTCAAGGTCTTTTTTATTGCACTGATACCTGAGAAGGTTTATGTATCTTGCCTTCCCGTTTATTACCCTATAAAGTTCTTTACCTCTAAAGAATAATTTATCAAATTTTACAGATCTGCTAATTAAAACAAATAGCCCGATGAAAACAATTTTTTTATCAATAGGTTTATATCTGAAATATCTTCCACCTGATATTGCATATAATCCTTGTACCAACAAAAGTAGTCCAAATATAAGGAAATAATATTTATCAAAGGCATCTTGGTCAGGCCATAAAGCCCATACGACGAATGCTATTCCAAATAGAATCATCAAAATGGAGTATATAAGATTATACCTTACATCTATATATTTTTCCGATGATGCATCCTTTCCATTTTCCATTTTTTACTTTATTTAGGTTGTAATAAATTGCTATTGAATTTAGTGTCTTTCAATATAATTACAAACAATGAAGTTACACCTTTTCTACACCAAAGTCAGACTATTTTATAAGGTTATTTGAGATAATTGATTATATTAAGATAGTCGGCAATCTCTTAGCCAGCATCGTTTTCCCGGTTCCCGGAGGATCAGTCATAATTAAAAGGAAGCTCCCGAAGATGTTTTCTGAGGACTGGAATCAGTTAAATTGTAAGCAAAACAATAGCTTAACAAGTCTCACAATAAGTAGAATTATATTTAAACCTAACTTATCTGAATCTGTATGCTGCTCCGAATCCTATATCAAAAGTAGAGATTCTTTTCCTTTCGCCAGAATCGAATCTTAATCTGGACGTGAAATAACCTGACTCAACCAGAATACAGATACGTCTCGCGATGTTATACTGTAGTGAAGCATTCAGGTTTAACGCAAAGCCTCTTCCGTCATCAAGCAGATCATTATCACTCTGGAGCTGTGCTTCAACTGATCCAATCCTGGGTTTAATATCGAAGAAAAGTCGTTTGTATACAGGTATCGTAAACATTGGACCGATCATTTCTCCGACGACAGCCCACCAGTCGTTACTGTTCTCTTTGTCGACATCATATTGATTGTCAAATAAGTTTATAGAGATACCTATATCTTTTGTAATCCTGTAACCGACATTTATTACACTTCCAAAGTAGCCGGTCTTAGCAAAGCCGGCGTCGGGATTATCGGAAGATTTATCTCCGAAATCTCCGACTGGGAAGGAGGGCCCGACAACAAGTCCGATATAGCTCTTATGCTCCACAGGATTAAGATTTGCTGCAACGGGGTATTCACTTAAATATGAATACTGTTGTAACCGGCTTCTGTTCGAATTAAATTTTTCCAGGCTGCCCTTAATGCTAATTATATCTCTGAACGATCCGGCTACAGCTCCAACACCTGCCCCGGCAACGGCACCTAATACCGTCAGTTCCGGGATGACCAGCGATGCAAACTCTCCAATATTTTCTTTTTCTGAAATGCCAATTATCAGAAATCCTATTCCCAGCACTGACCCTCCTATCCAGGCCCCCCTTTTAATACTTCCTTCCCGTCGTATTTTAAGGACATTTATATTACCGGCAGGAATTATTGTCTGCCTGAATTTGCCGGTTTGAATATCCATCCTGGATTTTGTACCAGCTAAAATAACTGAAGAATCTTTTATCTCATATAGCAAACCTTTCAGTTCACCCGGACGATCTCTGAACAATATCCAGGATTCAAATAATTTGGGATTTTTACTTGAAATTTTCTGGGCTGAGATATCTGCACATACCAATGCCAGGATGAGGAATATTGTCAGCCGATGCAGGATGTTACGGATTAACAGGTTATTAGAACAAAGTAATATAAATAATAACAAGACTTCTGTAAATGGAATTTTCTTCATAACAAAGCTTCTTGTTTTCGAATTTACAACTTGATTGAGCCAAAGTCAATTTTATTTTAATAAGTTATTTAATTAATTAAATAGTATCCCATATTATTATTTTGTGCCTTCATGCAGCAGCTACTTCAAGCGCACGTTTTACTTTCTCCTGCCCTCTCTCATCTGAAAAATTAACATCATTTCTGTTTGTTTCGCTGGTGAATATTTTAAATGCAAGATTCCCTAAGATGGAAAAGAAACCGAGTTGAATTTGGATGCCAATTATTGAACAGAAGGTAAAAGTTGAGGAGTTTTTTTTGGTTCCAATTGAGTGATATTTAAATTGGCCTGGTACAAAATTTAATTATTACTCAAAGAATAATCAGGAAATATAAGACTTCTGAAAGTCTTTCCACCTGCATGCACAACATCCAACAAACACTGATGCGGTAAAAATGTAGTCAATTATTGGTATATTCAAACATTAAATGAATCAAGGATACCATTTTCAGAAAATAGGGTAATGAAAAAGCCTGAAATAGTAGCCCTCAGAGTGTTTAAAAATTACTTATTCTTTCTCTTGAAAAGTGTAACTAAAAAAGTCCCAATTCCCACTCCTAAAATTGCTCCTGAAAAATCATCAATTAAATCTATATTAAATTTTAGGATTAACTTTAATAACAATATCAGTATTCCCAATANTATTAATATGCCTGAAATTAAAAACCCTAATCTTTTAGTCATAGTCCTAATATTTAATTGCAACTAATATTATAGTACCTGCAAATTAATTATATNGTGAAAGTTACACCAATAAATAATCCTCGTCAAATAAATTTAACTCACCACATTTTAACTAATAGCATCATTGGAAATGGTATGATGCGGTGATCTGAAAGGTCTTCTTGTCATCAGCACAGTGTGGTCATCAATTTTTCAGGCTACCGAATGAATTTTTGTCTTTTCAGGTGCCTCTTAAAGTGTAAGAGGTAGGCTGATTGTTGGTAATCGTTTTGCATAATTAAAAAAAACTCGATAATGATTTCTATGGGCAAAAAGTTAGGTTCTCAAAACAAATTACTGGAACCAAGATGATAAAGTCTGACTATTTCAGTCTGGCAAACTTTTCGATTAAATAGTTACTCTTGTTAACAACTCCGTTGTCATCAACAGGTCCGATTTGTGTTATAGTATCGTTCTTTATTTCAAGTAACATTTTATATGTATTAGGAGCAGGATAGAGTGGTTGCTCTAAATATCTATTACCCTCAAGTCTAAAGGTTCCCCCTTCGTAATAATCTCTAGTACTATCATTCAAACTCCATCTGCCAACATAATTGTAATAATTCCCTGACCAGATTTTCAATTCATTACCGTCAATATCTTTATTGACCTGTAGAACTACAGTATCACCATGCATTTGCTTGGCAAAAACAACTTCCCATGCTCCTTCAAGCGGAGATTTAGCAACTTGCAGCTGGGTGCAACCTACAATAATGAACATAACTAAAAGGCTTAAAAAGACAATTTTTTTCATACGATTGGTTATAAGTGTTTAAATATTAGATGTTTTCTAGATAATTCAAATTTACNTGATAAAGAGACTGAAGTCAAATTTTTTTTTATCTAACCGTTTGAGACAAATAATTAAATTAAGATAGTCGGTAATTTTTTTGTCAGCTNTAATTTTCCGGCTCCCNNAGGACCAATCATTATAATATTAAATACGGTTAAATTTNAATTAATATGCCTGATAAAATAAATTTGATTNNTATAGTAATTGTCTTGTATCTTTGATATTATCACGCACAAAATATTCTATTCCTTCATTTGTGATGTGTGTTACAATATTTACAGAACTGGTAAAATGAAAAAAAATGTTTTTTTCATTGTCTTGTGGGCATTTGTTCTGGTAACCAGCTGCTCTTTTCCTCATTTTTATTATTCCCNNAACGTTCAGAATGTACCCCTGTTCACAGAAAAAACTGAATTCTCCGGGGATATTGCAGGCAGTGTAGGAGCAGTTAATAACAGCATTGAAATTCAGTCAGGATTATCTCTTACCAACCATGTGGCTTTAACGGCAAATTACATGACAGGAGGAACCAAACACATACGCGGTAATATCTCGGATGCCTCTAAAGTTGGCTATTTTGAAGGCGCTGCCGGTTATTATACCTCATTCAGGGATTATGGAGTGTTTGAAGTGTATGGCGGATATGGCAGGGGATCTCAGCATCATACCTTTGCATATTATGAATATAGTGGCCAGCTAATCTGGACATGGATTCCGGATGGAACTGCAGATTTGTCGTTCTCGAAATTATTCATCCAGCCTGATATTGGATTAAAAACCAAATGGGTTGAAGGAGCATTCTCATGCCGGCTCAGCAAATTAAATTTCACAAATATAGATGTAAATAATACGGTACATCGTTTAGATGAACTAAATACCCTTAAACAAAATACTGACCCATGGCTACTAGAACCTGCGTTTACTTTACGGGGAGGATCCAGATCATTCAAAGTACAGTTACAAATTATTGGCTCAAGAAACCTGTCAAATAGCGATCTGCTTTTCGAAAATTTAAGATTTAGCTTCGGTCTGCATTTTAATTTACCAGTGAGACAATCCGAAAATTAAAACCTGATTGCACTGTAGTCATTCACTCTCCTTGAGACAATCTAAAGAGCACTAACACTAAAATATTCATTATTCCTGCCTTTAAAAGACAAAAGGAGAAAGATAAATGGAATATATTATGTATTACAGGCGATGGATGATGTGTTTTTGTGCTTTGAAAAATTTATCTGCAGTGTGAGGTTAGCGTTTTTGCTTTACCAATATCACATCTCAAATAGCAAATCAAATAAATATTTATCTGATGAGAACTTGGAATTGATCTCTTTTGCTAACGAATTCGAAATCAATACAATTCTTATTCTCAGATTTTGTTTAACTTTAATCATTCATAGGATCAAATCTACTAAAACCAAATTGCCATGGAAAACCTGATAATCGAAAACCGGTCACAGAAAATAACCAGAAAAGTAGTTGGCGGTTTCTGGATTTTTATTGCAGTTGGTATGCTGATCACAGGAAAAGGATCTCCGGATGAAAAGGAATGGCTTAGCGCTTTAACGTTTTTTATTCTCGGAATACTCTTTTTTACTCCTTTGATGGGTTCTACCAAATTACAAATCGAGATATGTGATGGATGTCTTAATATCATCTGGATGAACCGGATCAGAAAAATTACAATTCAGGAAGCTGATATTGAAGGGATAACACTGGCGGTGAACGGGATATTAATAAAAAGGAAAGAAAAGAAACCGGTGAAGCTCAGTCTCCTACTCATGACAAAAGATCAGAAGAAACTGGTCTATGAATTTTTCACGGAGTATGCCAGGGAAAAGAATCTTGTACAGGGATAATCTTTTCAGGCAACCTAAGTAATCTTCTGGTAAAGCTTTTCTAACATATTATATATGAGGCTTTTACTTGGAAAGTCTCACCTGGTTCTGCTGGCATAGATGTCAAACGGAAAAATACCTCAAAAAAAAAGAGCTACATCACTGTAACTCCTTTATATTTACAATGTTAAATAAACTTCTACATCAGTATCTGTCTTGCATACTCAACACATGTCTTTGTCTCCTTTACTGAATTCGACCATGGNTTAACATCNTANTCAAGTTCAATGTCGCAATAGATCGGCCATTTGTTCTTTTTGATCAATAACAGAATATCTGCAACAGGACTTTCACCCTGCCCCCATACCTGGTTGGCATTTGCAGGATCTGTTTTAGGCCCGGTTTTGTCCTTCATGTGGACGCTGAATATCCGGCTATGATATTTTTCAATAATGGTATTCGGGTGCAGACCTGTTGAGCCGAAGAAGTGACCACCATCGAAGTTCATCATTACAGCTGGTGAAACAGCCAGGAAAGGATCATAGCTGAACCCCGGCGTAGCAAACTGCATGTGGTTATGGAAGATTGCATACATGCCATGCTTCTCGGCAAACGGAGCAAGCTTCTTAACAGCTTCTTCCCCGATCTCCTCGGTAACTCCTTTTGCTCCCATAGCTTTTGCTGCTTTGAAGGCGTAATCGATCTCCTCATCTGACCAGCGTGCAGGAGAGAATTTTACGATATGAATTTTTATACCGGCTTTATCGAACATCTTTTTTACCTCTTCAAATTTCGACATGGGTAATGCTAAACGCCATGCTTTCATTTCAACATTGAATTTGGCAATAGCATCTTTTTGTTCCTGGGTCAGTTCACGACGTTGTGGAGGTCCTGCAGGTGCTGCGGGAGCTGCCGGTGCTGCTGGTGCTTCTGCTGCTGCTGCTGCACCCGGAGCAGGAGGTGCTGCAGCGGGTCTTGGTCCGGGAGGAGAAAAAAACATGCCCATCATAGGATTCTTTGGAGCTCCGAGAAACTCTTCCACATCATTGCTCATTAGTTCTATTGAGCTTATACCTGCCTCGGTGCAATATTTAATAACATTTTCCACACCACCCGGCCTGTCGCGCCAGCTGTAAGTAATGGCGCCTATCTGCACACCACCAAACTTAGAGCTTTTTGCAGTACCGGCAGGAGCAGCCGCTTCAGCATCGCTCTTACCGAAAATATTTACGGGGACCATTGAAAAAGCTGCAATCGTAGCCGTATTCCCAAGGAATTTACGTCTGGAAAGACCTTTCTTTTGTTTGTTATCGTTTTCCATATATTCTTGTTTTAGATTCACATTTTTACATTTAAAATACCTTGTTACAGAGTCCATCCGTTACGATATTCATAATGGAACAGACTGTCAGCAGCAGGAAGATTTGTGATCTTCATGTTTGCTGCATCGTACTCAAGGGTAACATCATCACGCTGGTGCAGTACTGCAATATTTGTGAGAAGCATGATCTCGGTTAATTTTGAAGCAATTGCAAAATCGTTGCACGATTTTTTTCCTTCTTTAATAGCGCCGATCCAGTCCTCGAAAATATTACCGGTGCGTGGCAACCATGCATCGGGACCTTTGAAGTTTTCATCAGCAGGGATAAGTTCAGGTATTGCCCCATGGCTTCCGTGAGTGATCAGTCCTTTATCTCCGTAATAGGTGGCATCTTTCATGGCACGACCTTTTTCCAGACCCTCAGGTCTTGGCGGTCTTAAACCTCCATCTGTCCATGTAACCTTCACAGCAGGCATATAACCCCGTGCAGGAAATTCATATGTAACCATCTCACAAAGAGGCATATAATCAGTACTAAACGGTGAACTGGTAGCCTGAATTTTAGTTGGCATACCCAGATTCAGAGCCCATATTGGTGCATCAAAAATATGAGCTCCCATGTCGCCCATTGCTCCTGTTCCGTAATCCCACAATCCTCTCCAGTTGAAATGGAATGCTTCAGGATTGAATGGTTTTTCCGGAGCCGGGCCAAGCCATACATTATAATTGACACCATCAGGAACCGGCACTCCGGCAGGTCTTTTCATGTCGCCCTGGGGCCAGAAACCCATAGGCCGGTTTGTTGATAGCTGTACTTCCCTCACCAGTCCTATAACGCCTGACTGGATCCACTCAACAGTTTTCCTGGTACCTTCAGTTGCATGTCCCTGGTTACCCATTTGTGTCACAACCCCGGTCTCTTTTGCAACCTGTGCAAGCTTCCGGACCTCAGTAATGGTCTTCGCAAGAGGTTTCTCACAGTAAACATGCTTCTTTGCTCTCATAAATGCAGCTGCAATTGTTGCATGGTTATGATCGGGTGTACCAATTACCACAGCATCAATAGATTTCTCTTTGTCGAGCATCTCACGCCAGTCGCTGTAGATCTTAGCTTTCGGATATCCTTTGAAAATATGTCCTGCATAATTAGGATCAACATCGCATAAGGCATAAATGTTAGCAAGTTTAATTGGTGCAGCGCCTGCAGCTCCCATCTGTACAACAGAGTTAGTGTTAGTCTGTCCTGGACGAGGTGCATTCCTCTTCATCATCTCAGCCATCCTTGCTTCTCTGGCTGCAATCTGTTCCGGAGTCAACGGAGTACCGTTGAAGTTACGGTTAGGTCTCACTATTGGAACATCAGGAGAGCAGATCTGTTGAATATCACCACCGCCCTGGCTTCCTACACCGATTCCGGCAACATTAAGCATATCACTGGGAGCAGTATAACCCGGACCTCCCATGACATAACGGGGGACAATTGTAAATGCAGCTGCTGCCGTAGCTGTTGTGCCCAAAAAGCTTCTCCTTGATAAGGTTTTGCCCTTTGAATTTTTTCTGTTAAGATTTTCCAGACTCATAATTATGGATTTCGTTGGTAGTTAATATAATAAGAGATCTGCAATTTAGGAATATCCCGACCCTTAAACAACGAAAAAACAAGACAATTTCAGCGATTTATTGATTTTTAACATATCACATTCAATGTGACATTTCCAGACAATGAAATATCATCAGAATTTACGGTGAGTGAATAAAAAGCCTCTTTTGAACCACAGAGTCCACAAAGCCCACCTTCACAAAAACTGTAGCAGACAAATAATTCGCGAAGAACACAAAGCTATTAATCTGTTATTCGGTACTTTGTGCCCTTTGAGTTAAATCTTAGCGTCCTTTGTGGTTAATGGATTTCGACTTTTGAAACATCCTCAGAATAGCTAACATAAAATAAATTTNTTCACCTCCATTATACATAAGGGAGAGCCTGCCCCGATTTATCGGGGGGGAGGGTTCATAAACAAAAACCCGGATTTATTCAATCCGGGCAGTAATATTAATGCTAATGAAATTATATCGCCGTTCCTCCCCTTTCTCCGGTACGTATCCTTATGCATTCCTCCAGAGGCGTTATGAAAATCTTGCCGTCACCGACAGAACCTGCCCCGTTTGTTCGTGCAGATCTAAGTATTGCATCGACAGTAATGTCAACGAATGCCTCATTGACTCCTATTTCAATTTTTATTTTGGGAATCAGATCGGGGATGATGATCTGACCCCTGTACATCTCTTCAATTCTCTGCTGGCCATGACCTGAAACACGGCTTACTGTTATTCGCTTTATGTCAGCCTCGATAAGCGCTTCACGAACCTTGTCAAGCTGAACTTCTCTGATTATTGCTGTTATTAGTTTCATTTTCTGATTTTTACTAAGATGTTAGAATTAACTTGGGTTTAGCATACCATATCCTCTTTCACCGTGATAAGATCTGTCGAGTCCTGCCATTTCATCATCTTCAGATGATTTGAATCTGATAAATTTATTCAATGTATATATCAGGATAAATGTCATGACACCTGCATAAACAATTGCCACCAACACGGCAAATACCTGAATTCCAAACTGATTCCAGACTGTCCATGATCCTCCGGCAAGTATGGCAGCATCGGCCATCCATGAGGGGCGTATAAAAAAGGAAAGGAGAACGGCTCCTGTGATCCCTCCGACACCGTGAATCCCAAAAGCATCGAGACTATCATCATAACCCAGTTTGTTTTTAAACAGGATAGCCATATAACAGACCATTGAGGCAACAATTCCGAGAATCATTGCACCATATGGTTGAACAACTCCTGCAGCCGGTGTAACGGCAACCAGTCCGGCAAGGATACCGCTGGCAAAACCAAGCGCAGTGGCTTTTCCCTGGTGCAGACTTTCAATAATTACCCAGGCAAGAGCTCCTGAGGCTGCAGCAACCTGAGTAGCAGTCAATGCCTGGGCGGTGCTCAGTCCGCTTGATATACTGCTTCCTGCATTGAAACCAAACCATCCAACCCAAAGCAAACCTGCTCCCAGCATTGTAATAACCATATTATTCGGACGAATAACCTGGTAAGGATAGCCCCGGCGTGCTCCCAGGTATAATGCTGCAACCAGTCCACTGACACCGGCTGAGATATGAACAACAGTTCCTCCTGCAAAATCAATTGCGCCTTTTGCACCAAGATGGAAAAGGAAACCGTCCGAACCCCAAACCCAGTGACATAACGGATTATAAACCAGCAGGCTCCATAAAGCTATAAAAAAACAATAGGCTTTGAAAGAGACTCTTTCGGCAAAGGCACCGGCGATGAGTGCCGGTGTAATAATTGCAAACTTACCCTGGAACATTGAAAAAACATATTCAGGAATGCCGGGTTCCATGATATTGGTGTCGATTCCCTTTAAAAAGAAATAGTCTGGATTCCATCCGAACCATCCTCCTAAGACATTTTTCCCAAAGCACATGCTGTAGCCGACAATTACCCATAAAACACTAATGATCCCCATTGCAACATAACTGTGCATAATCGTACCCAGTACGTTTTTGGAACGTACCAGTCCGCCATAAAACATGGCTAGTCCCGGGATCATTAACAATACCAGGGCAGTTGAGGTTAGCATCCATGCAGTTGCACCTGAATCAATTGCTTTTCCGTCTGAAGCATATAACCCTGTTAATCCCAGGATCAGAAAAACAAACATCAGCAGGAATTTTTTCCATCTTGATTTCATAAATGACAATTTTAAATTTCAATGAATAATATGTTTTCATCGACAAACATACTGTTTTTTAGGGGGTATATCAAATTATTTGTATATTTTTTATGTTATTGCTATCTTTTTTTAGGGGTATCTGTGATTTATTATGCTCTTTTTTCTATTTATACCCTGATTTTCATTACTTATTAAAAACCTATTCCCCGGGGTTGACAGGTCATCTGATATAACTTTTTACAATTCCGTGACAATTAATGACAACTCTTTACATGGGGATGACAGTGTTTCATTTTTTACGTTGCATTTTTGTATAGTCAATTGAATAATGGCTCTAACATGAAACAACTTAACCGAAAACAACATCAACAACCAAAATTGAAACCGACAACTATGAAAACAAAACAATTCAGGTTCATCGCTTTTTCAGCTCTCCTTATGCTTTTTGCTATTGAGGCTCCGGCTGAAGACCTGCGAAAAATTGTATCTCTGTCAGGATATTGGAAATTTTCGATCGGAGACGACAGCAAATGGGCCAGTCCATCATATGATGATTCAGGGTGGGACCAGATAACCGTACCCGGACAATGGGAAGATAAGGGTTATGATGATTATAATGGCTATGCCTGGTATCGCAAATCTTTCACTGCGAATGATATTCCGGAAAAGACAACAATCTATTTAATGCTGGGACGTATTGATGATTGTGATGAGGTTTACCTGAACGGCAAACTGATAGGGAAAAGCGGAAAGTTCCCGCCAGACTTCGTAACTGCCTACGACAGAGAGAGAAAATATGTAATCCCGGCCGGTGATCTCAAAGAGGGTACTGAGAATGTAATTTCCGTAAAAGTTTATGATTCCTATATGGGAGGAGGAATTACGGAGGGACCTGCAGGAATATATTACGATGCCGACTATGAACTGCTCAACCTTGATCTTTCAGGGAACTGGAAATTTAAGACCGGGGACAATAAAGTCTGGAAAACACCGGATTACGACGATGTATCATGGAAGGAAATAGCAGTGCCTTCTGTATGGGAAAACCAGGGATATGAAGATTATGATGGTTATGCATGGTACAGGCTGAAATTCGATGTGCCCCAGAATCTAAAATCTGATGTATTGTATCTGTCGCTCGGGAAGATCGATGATATTGATGACGTCTATCTGAACGGCCAGCATATTGGCAACGTTTACGATCTGAGAAAAAGCTATTATTACCGATGGAACGGAGGGGAATATAACACCCGTCGGATATACAAAATACCTGCAGGCGCGCTGAATCCAAATGGATTTAATACAATAGCTGTAAGAGTACGTGACGATCAGGGCCTTGGTGGAATATACGAGGGTCCTATCGGAATTATGTCGGCAGATAACTATCAGAGATACAAAAATAAACATCATAATACTACTGACAGATCATTCTGGGAATATCTGATTGACAAGTTTATTTATAATGATAATTCATGGGAGGAATAGTTATGATAAAATTATTTAGTTCAGGAAGGAAAGGACTTTATATAATCTCTGCACTGACATTAATATGTTTACTCATTCAAACCAATAAAGTTTATGGTAGTGAGGATAACCTGGTGCTGCTTAAAAGTCTGGAAGGCAGATGGAAATTTTCAATAGGTATCAATGAAGAGTGGATCTCACCTAAGTTTGACGATAGCAGCTGGGAATCTGTCGAAGTACCGTCACCATGGGAAGACCAGGGATTCAATGGTTATAACGGTTATGGTTTTTACAGAAAGCAGATAACCATTCCGGCTGTTTATAAGGATCGGATACTCTACTTAAATATGGGTTATATTGATGATGTTGATGAAGTATATATCAACGGACATAAGATTGGTTCAACAGGTGGTTTCCCCCCAAATTACAACACTGCCTATAATGCCGAACGTGTTTATTATATTCCTGTGGAAGACATCAACTTCGATAGTCCGAATCTTATTGCTGTAAAAGTATATGATTCATATGACCAGGGAGGAATTGTCAGCGGAGATGTAGGTATATACAGCGGAAAAACCGCAGTAGGCATGGACATTAACCTGCAATCTCCGTGGAAATTTCAGCCGGGAGACGATATAAGACGTAAGGAAACTGATTTTGATGACAGTGGCTGGTCCGAGATTTTTGTTCCTGCAAAATGGGAAGATCAGGGATACAGAGATTATGACGGGTATGCCTGGTATCGTAAATCTTTTGTTGCCAGGGTTAATAATGACAACGAAAAGATGGTTCTTCTGATGGGTAAGATTGATGATATTGACCAGGTTTATATAAACGGAACATTAGTAGGATCCACGGGAAAATTCCCGGCCAGAAGATTTGACGATGTATCTACAGGTCAGGAATATAATGCCTTCAGGGGATACTATTTACCCGATGGCATACTGAAAAAGAATCAGAATAATATTATTGCCGTCAGGGTACTTGATACAGGAGGCGCAGGAGGAATTTATGAAGGCCCTATTGGTATTATTTCCCAGACAAAATATATTGAATACTGGAGAAAAGTCAAGAAGGGCAATTTCTGAAATTGAATGGCTTGTTAGTTCTATATAGTTAGGAACCTTGTTTTTCAGAGTTCTTCCAAATGAAAGGAGGAGGTTTCATACGCCTCCTTTCTTTCTTTCAAATAAAATAAGTTCATCTGAAATTCTATATATTTAAGGAAATTATTCGTTTATGAGTTCATCATTGCGAAAAGTCAGTTTACTTATACTGATGATTATTGTCTTACCGGTGCTTATATTTTCTGCTTTTGAGATTGGAAGTCTCAAACAGAATGAAAAGATCATTCAGGATATTTACAGGAACCAGCTTGATGCTATCCTCTATTCAATAAATGTGTATTCTGATGATATTGTCAGCAATCTTGCTAGCAGAATCGAAAGCAGTTTAAACAATTACAAAACTGATAACAATCCTGACCCCGACAGGATTATTAATGAATTCCCATCGGTAAAAAACCTGATTCAATTCGATAGTACATTTAAATACATTTCAACCGTTCCAAAATTATCAGGTGATAACACACTTATCACCCAGATGATTACAATGCTGGAAAATAATTATGCTGTTATCAGGCAGTTACAAACATATATAAGAGGTGGCTACAGGAAAATAGAGACTATCGGGGACACCGGCCGGGATACGCAGTGCATAGTTTTTCTGACGGTTGTAAAAAATCAGGAGTTCATCAATGTTCTTGTCATAGATCCCGAGAAATTTGTTAGCCAGGCGCTCGATCCCAGGATACAGGAAATAGCAAAAGGGAAATTCTATATTGCAGCATATCGTACAGGTGAAGAATTACCATTCTATACTTCAAACAAACAATTTAATCCAGGTAAAATTTATAACAAAGAATCTTTCTGGTTGTTGAAGAACTATGTTATGGGCATAGAACTTAAAGAGGCTACTATTGCTGATCTGACACGGGAAAGGATTAAAAGAAACCTCTGGTTAATCGGTCTGATGGATGTTATTTTGTTTTTCGGGGCATGGCTCATATTAAGGAATGTCCGGAAACAGGTGGAGCTTTCGCAGCTGAAGAGTGATTTTGTTTCGAGTGTTTCGCACGAAATTCGTACTCCGTTAGCATTAATAACCATGTATGCTGAAACACTTGAAATGGGAAGAGTGAAGAATGCCGGGAAGATTAAAGAATATTACAGTGTAATTCTAAACGAGACTATCCGTCTGTCGGGCATTGTAAACAGGATCCTCAGCTTTTCACGTATAGACAGCAATAAGCAGAAATATTCTGTGAGTGAGACTGATATTAATGAAACAGTGGCTAACGCGGAAAACTCCTATCATTATTCTGTTGAGAACAAAGGATTCACTTATTCGTTCATACCTGAAAAACCGCTTCCGGTGATTCTTGCCGACAAGGATGCAATTACAGATGCCATTATTAACCTGGTTGATAATGCCATGAAGTACAGTACTGATATCAAAGACATTGTTGTCAGAACCGGGAAATATGATAAATATGTTTACGTAGAAGTAAAAGATCATGGCATAGGTATTTCGGAAAAAAACCAGAAGCATATTTTTGATAAATTTTACAGAGTTTCTGAGATGAATCTTGCAAACAAGGTAAAAGGTTCCGGACTTGGCCTGTCAATAGTAAAGCATATTGTGGATGCGCATGGCGGTAAAATTTATGTTAAGAGCTCTCCCGGATCAGGGTCAATGTTCAGACTTTCATTTCCTGTTAAGTAAATCAACCACCTATGAAAAAGATATTGATTGTTGAAGATGAATTGAATATGGTAAACGGGCTGAGAGATAACCTCGAATTTGAAGGATATGAGGTAGACACTGCCACAGAAGGACGTACGGGTCAGCAAAAAATTCTTAATTCAAAGTATGATCTGATCATTCTTGACGTTATGCTTCCTGAAGTATCAGGTTTTGATATCTGCAGGACCGCCCGGAAAGAAGGCATAAATACTCCTATCATCCTTCTGACAGCCAAAGGTGAAGAGATTGACAAAGTATTAGGACTGGAACTTGGAGCCGATGATTATATCACCAAGCCTTTCAGTTTACGTGAGTTACTTGCAAGGATAAGGGCAATTGTACGGCGTACTCAGACCAGGAAAGAAGGAAATGGTGAACCGGAATTTATCAGAATAGGGAATATTAAGGTTAATTTCAAAAACTACGTTGCGCTTGAAGGAACCAATGAAATCAAAATGTCTTATAAAGAATTTGAAATATTGCATTACCTGTACATGAATGCCGGTAAAATTATTCAACGCGATGATCTCATGTGCGATGTGTGGGGTATCGAATATGATATTTCAACCCGAACCGTGGATAATTTTATATTAAAACTGCGACAGAAAATCGAAACTGATCCGAATAATCCGAAGATCATTCTTACAGTTCATGGTGTGGGTTATAAGATGATTTTGTCGTGAGGATTTTCCTCTGGGCCAGATCTGAAACTAAAACCTATTAAACGAAAAGGTTATAAAGGCCTGATAACAATTGGTTTTGTTGTCTGTCGTTGAACAAACACAAAAAAGTTCCCGCAGATCACGCTGATTAGCGCAGATAATAAAGGAAAAGTTCTTTGCGGACTTTGTGTTAGCCTCTGTGTCGCTTTGTGGTTAAAAAGAAATCTATCGCCAGACCAATGCTGGTTTAAATAGGTATATCATTAATCTACCTAAGGCTCTATAGAGTGAAACCGACTACAATAAAAAGTTGCTCTTTATCGGGGTTAAAAATAATTTGTCCCGTAACAGGAATGCTGAAAGAATCTGTCACTTTAATCTTTTTAACGGCCTCGAGACCCAGATTACAAACGGCAAATTTATTTTTACCGGCAACCTGATTATGGACATGCCATCCATCGCCTGCACCGATAAATAAATTAAATGATTTAAAAGCATATTTCGCTTCAAAATATTTATCTCCGCCTAAAGAACCGGCACCTCCGGCTTTATTTAAAATATAATTTGCGGCAACGCTGAAATTTCCTCCTGAGAATCCAAGGTTTACCTCGAAGACATGACTGCCGGATATCTCGGAATAATCAAAGTATTTAAGACCC
>JGI20214J51650_10000934_pt1 | contig 18427 bp, 17 predicted proteins | sample WetSurMetagenome_FD_51650 | JGI IMG/M metagenome (IMG submission 51650) | reverse complement strand
GAGCCGCTGGACGAGCCACCGGTCACGTGGCGCGGTGCGCGCGCATTGATCGGGGCGCCGTAATGCAGGTTCTCGCCATGCAGGCTGTAGGCGAGCTCGTCGGTGACGACCTTGCCCGCCAGGGTCGCGCCGGCGTCGAGCAACCGCGCGACGACCGCGCCGTGCCGCGCCGGCACCGGATGCGTCGCCAACCAGCGCGGATTGCCGGCGCCGGTCGGGTGGCCGGCGACGTCGAACAAGTCCTTGGCCGCGAAGCGCAGGCCAGCGAGCGCGCCACCCGGTCGGCCCTCGATCACGAAACGGCCGTGCGGAACCCAGGCGCCGACCTCGTCGTCGATCGCGAAGCTCATTCGAAGTCTCCCGGGGTCGCGGTCGCGAGCGCGTCGAGATGGGCGACGATGGCGCCAGGCGTCGTGAACCACAGGCCGCCGCGGTCGCGCGCCGCGGCGATGTGCTCGAGCGCGCGCCGGAGATGGCGCAGCCGGTAGGGCTGGCCGACAAGGTACGGGTGCAAGGCAATGCCCATCACCAGCGGCTCGCGGCGCGACTGTTCGAGCATCTCGTCTAGCTGGTCGACGATCATCTGTGCGAAGTCCTTCGCGTCCATCCGGCGCCCGACGATCATCGGGATGTCGTTCAGTTCCTGCGGGTACGGAACCGCCCACAGCGGCCGGCCGCTGCGCGTGCGCATGCGCAGCGGCTGGTCGTCGTGGCACCAGTTCAGCGTGTACCGGTAGCCGGTCTCGGCGAGCAGGTCGGGCGTGAGCCGGCTTTCCGAGATCCATGGCGACAGCCAGCCAGCGGGTGCCGCGTGGCCCTGCTCGACGATGCGGGCGCGGCAACGCAGCAGCAGTTCGCGCTCGGCCGCTTCGGGCAGGCCGCCCTGGCGTTCGGCGTTGCTGTGGCCATGGCCGACGAGCTCGTCGCCGCGCGCGACGCAGGCCACCACCAGCTCCGGGGCATGCGCATAGAGCGCGGTGTTGATGATCGCGGCGGCCGGCAGGCCGACCCGGTCGAACAGCTCCAGGCAGCGCCAGGCGCCGACCCGGTTGCCGTATTCGCGCCAGCTGTAGTTCAGCACGTCGGGTTGCGGCGATGCCGGGCCGATCTCGGCGCCCAGGCCCTCGCCGAAGGCGAAATGCTCGAGGTTGAAGCCGAGGTAGACCGCGAGGCCGGCACCGCCGGGCCAGCGGTAGCCGGGCCGGCGCGTGATCGGCCGGTAGTCGAAGCGCCCTGGGTCGGGCAGCGGGCCGAGGTAGCGTGCCGTCATCGTCGTGCCGCGCTCAGAGTCCGGCACGCACGAGCAGCCACTCGGCGCTGTCGTTCCAGACGTCCATCTGCACGATGCGCCCGTCGCGCACGACGTAGCGATCGACGTAGCGGTTGCCTTCGAACCCAGTGCCGTCCGGCCACTCGCCGTAGAGGCTGCCCAGGCTGTAGACGATGGTGTGCTCGGGCGTACCGCCGGCGACGGTCTCGGTCGCCTCGACGCGCTTCTTCACCCAGCGGTAGCGGATGGCATTGAAGGCCGCGCACTCGGCCGGCTCGCGCATCTGGCGCCCGCCAGTGAAGCGGATGCGCAGGTCGCTCGCGACCAGGCGGCTCGCGGCGACCGGATCGGGAATCATCAGCCGGCGCAGGTACTCGTCTACCAGGGCGGCGGGCGTCATCTCGGCGGGCTCTTCGGGCATCACGTTCCTCGGTTGGGCAAGGACGGGTATCGTGTCGCCGACAGCAAGTCGCATGCCGAAGCATCGGCCGGTCAGGGCGACCAGGGCTGCGCGAGACCGGTGTAGCGCTTGGCCAGCGGCGGTGCATAGTCGCCGCGCTTGCTGGTGCGCAGACCCAGGCCGACCAGCGCCTCGGCGAGCTTGACCGCTGCGCCGACGCCGTCGACCACCGGCACGCCCAGTCGCTGCTGCAGCGCGTGGCACAGATCCGCCATGCCGGCACAGCCGAGCACGATCGCGCCGCTGCGGTCGCGCACCAGCGCCTCGCGCGCGGTGCCGAGGATGGTCTCGAAGCAGGTGCTACCGGCGCCGTCGATGTCCAGCACGGCAATGTCGCTGCCGTGGATGCCACGACACTTGCGCTCGAAGCCGTACTGAAGCACGAGATGTTCCGCGATCACGCAGGTCCGGGTCAACGTCGTGACGACCGAGAACCCTGTCGCGAGCAGGCTGGCGGCATGGAAGGCGGCTTCGGCAATGCCGATCACCGGGCCGTCGGCGAGCTCGCGCGCCGCGTGCAGACCGGGATCGCCGAAGCATGCGATCACGAACGCGTCGGCGCCTTCGGCCTGACCGCGGCGCACCTGCTCGAGCACGCCGGCGGCGGCCCAGACATCGTCGTGATGGTCCTCGATCGACGGTGCACCGAAGCCGGGATTGACCGCGTCCACCACGGTGCCGGGTGCGGCGACCGCGGCCGCGGCGGCGCCGATGCGGGCCGTCATCGCGGCGCTGGTGTTCGGGTTGACGACGAGGACCTTCATGCGTGGATCTCCAATGCGGCCTGCAGCGCTGCTCGCGACGAGCCGTTCAGGACGCCGCCGGACCCCTGCAAGTCGCGCGCCGGCAGTTGGCGACGCCATGGCCCCAAACGCAGGCGATGCGATCCGCGATCGCGGGCCGGCCCGGTGCGCACCCGCCCCTCGCGTCGGTCGGTCGGCGCGCGCGGTCGCCCGCCCTCTGCGCGCGCGACCCCTCGGTGGCACGGGCTTTGCATACGGAACGTGCATGGCCGTCGACTCCAAGCTCGTGCTCACCGCGCTCGAAAAGCGCTACGGCGAAACGGTGGCCGTGGCCGGCATCGACCTGACCATCGCGTCGGGCAGCTACTGCTGCCTGCTCGGGCCCTCGGGCTGCGGCAAGACCTCGACGCTGCGCATGATCGCCGGCCACGAGTCGGTGTCGAGCGGGCAGATCCTGCTCGGCGGCAAGTACATCACCGACAGCCCGGCGGCCGCGCGTGGCACGGCGATGATGTTCCAGAGCTACGCGCTGTTCCCGCACCTGAGCGTGCTCGACAACGTCGCCTTCAGCTGGAAGATGCGCGGCAGGTCGGTCACCGAACGCCATGCACGCGCGAAGGAGCTGCTCGAACTCGTCGCGATGACGCCCTACCTCGCGCGCCGGCCGGGCGAACTGTCGGGCGGCCAGCAGCAGCGCGTCGCGCTCGCGCGCGCCTTGATGACCGAGCCGCGCGTGCTGCTGCTCGACGAGCCGCTCTCGGCGCTCGACCCGTTTCTGCGCGTGCAGATGCGCGCCGAGCTGAAACGCTGGCAGCAGGAGCTGGGCTTCAGCTTCGTGCACGTCACGCATTCGCAGGAAGAGGCGCTGGCGCTGGCGGACCAGATCGTCGTGATGAACCAGGGCCGCATCGAGCAGACAGGTGCGCCGCGCGAGGTGTTCAACCGGCCGCGCTCGGAGTTCGTCGCCCGCTTCATCGGCGCACACAACGTGATCGCCACCGGCGCCGGCAAGGTCGCAGTGCGCTCGGACCGGCTCGCGCTCCAGCGCGGCGAAGCGGTGCCGGGGCACGACACGCGCCAGGCCTCGGTGCGCGCCGTCGAGTACCAGGGCACCTGCGTGCAGATCAGCCTGACGCCTGCGGACGGCGCCGACACGCCCTGGATCGTGACGCTGGCCGACGCGCATTTCGACGCCCGGCCGCTGCGACCAGGTGAGTCAGTGGTCGTCTCGTGGTCCCCGGCCGAGGCGCACGCGCTCGCCTGACCGTTCCCCCTTCGTTGCCCGCAAACCCCTCAGGAGCCGCCATGTCCGACCCCAAACCCAACGCGACCCGCCGCACCCTTCTGAAAGGCGCGGCAGCCGCCGGCGGCGCGCTCGGCTTCCCGTTCGTCCAAGCGCAGGAGAAGATCACGCTGCGCTACCTCGGTACCGCGGTGAACCAGGACAAGGAGATCGCCGACAAGTTCAAGGCCGATACCGGGATCACGATCGACTACATCCCGGTCACGACAGACGACGTGACCAAGCGCGCCGTCACCGCGCCCAATTCGTTCGACCTGATCGACACCGAGTTCTTCTCGCTGAAGAAGATCATCCCGTCGGGAAACTTGCTCGGCATCGACACGACGCGGATCAAGAACGCAAGCAAGATCACGACGCTGTTCACCAAGGGCGAGATCAACGGCAAGAAGGTCGGTGACCAGGGCACAGCCCCAAAGAAGGTGATGTACCTCGAGGCGCCGACGTCCAAGGTGTTCGCGAAGGAACCGACGCGCTACATGACGCTGATCCCGACCGTCTACAACGCCGACACGCTGGGCATCCGCCCGGACCTGATCAAACGTCCGATCGAGAGCTGGAAGGAATTGCTGAACCCCGAGTTCAAGGGCCGCGCGTCGATCCTGAACATCCCGTCGATCGGCATCATGGACGCGGCGATGGTCGTCGAGGCACTGGGCCTGCACAAGTACCCCGACAAGGGCAACATGACGCGGCCCGAGATCGACCTCACGATCAAGACGCTGATCGAGGCCAAGAAGGCCGGCCAGTTCCGCGCGCTCTGGAAGGACTTCAACGAGAGCGTGAACCTGATGGCCTCGGGCGAGGTCGTGATCCAGTCGATGTGGTCTCCAGCGGTGACAGCCGTGCGCACAAAGGGCATCGCCTGCACCTTCCAGCCGCTGAAGGAGGGCTACCGCGCCTGGGCTTCGGGCTTCGGCGTGCCCAAAACGGTGCATGGCAAGAAGGCCGATGCCGTCTACGAGTTCATCAACTGGTTCCTCGACGGCTGGGCCGGCGCCTACCTGAACCGCCAGGGCTACTACAGCGCCGTGCTCGAGACGGCGAAGGCCAAGATGGCGCCCTACGAGTGGGCGTACTGGATGGAAGGCAAGCCCGCCGCGCAGGACATCAAATCGCCGCACGGCGACCTGCTCGCCAAGGCCGGCAGCGTGCGCGACGGCGGCAGCTACGAGACGCGCATGGGCGCGATCGCGTGCTGGAACGCGGTGATGGACGAGAACGCGTACATGGTCCAGAAGTGGAACGAGTTCGTCGCGGCCTGAGCGGCCGGCGCGACGCAGCGGTGACGCGCGAGCGCGGCGGGATCGCGGCGTGGCTGCAGGCTGCGCCCTACGCGCTCGTGTTGGTGATGTTCCTGGTCGTGCCGCTCGTGCTCGTCGTCGTCGTGAGCTTCTGGCACGCGACCGACTACGACCTGATCCCCGCCTTCAGCGTGCAGAACTACCTCGACGCGTTCAGCGGCTGCGCGAGCACGACCGAGCTCTGCGTCACCTTCAAGACCTACCTCTCGACGCTGCAGTTCTGCCTGCTGGTCTGGGCCATCACGCTCGCGATCGGCTTCGCGGTGGCCTACTTCCTGGCCTTCCACGTGCGCAGCGTCGGCACGCAAACGCTGCTGTTCATCGTCTGCACGGTGCCGTTCTGGACCAGCAACGTGATCCGGATGATCTCGTGGATCCCGCTGCTCGGGCGCAACGGGCTGATCAACGAGGCGCTGCGCGGCATCGGGCTGATCCATGCACCGATCGAGTGGCTGCTGTTCTCCGACTTCTCGGTCGTGCTCGCGTTCGTGCACCTCTACACGATGTTCATGATCGTGCCGATATTCAACTCGATGATGCGTATCGACCGCGCGCTGATCGAGGCCGCGCGCGACGCCGGTGCGAGCGGATGGCAGACGGTGTGGAACGTCGTGCTGCCGCTGTCGCGCACCGGCATCGTGATCGGCTCGATCTTCGTCGTCACGATCGTGATGGGCGACTTCGTGACGATCGGCGTGATGGGCGGGCAGCAAATCGCGTCGGTCGGCAAGATCATTCAGGTCCAGACCTCGTACCTGCAGTTCCCAGCCGCGGCGGCGAACGCGGTGATGTTGCTGATCGTCACGCTGCTGATGATCTTCGGGCTGACGCGCCTGGTCGACCTGCGCAAGGAGCTCTGATGGCGGCCCGACGCGAGGCGCGGCCGGCGTCGTTCTATCCGCTCGCCGCGGTGCTCGGACTATTCGTGCTCTTCCTGTACGGGCCGATGATCACGATCTTCGTGCTCAGCTTCCAGGGCCCCGAAGGCGGGCTGACCTTCCCGATGCGCGGCGTCTCGCTGCACTGGTTCGCCCAGCTCTGGCAGGGGCTGGGTGTCGTCGACATCGCGGGCGCGTTCCGCCGCTCGGTGGCGCTCGGCCTGACGGTGATGGCGCTGACCGTACTGCTCTCGCTCGGCGCCGGCCTCGCGTTCCGCAAGCGCTTCCCCGGCTCGACGCTGCTCTTCTACACCGCGGTCGCGAGCCTGATCATGCCGTCGATCGTCGTCTCGCTCGGCATCGGGCTCCAGTTCCGGCTCATCGACGACACGGTCAAGGCGGCGCTCGGCGCGCTCGGGCTCCAGGCGCTCGCCGACAGCTACAGCGGCGCGATGGGGATCTTCAGCTCCGCGCTCGGCGCGCACCTGAGCTGGACACTGCCGTTCGGGCTGCTGATCATGCTCGCCGTTTTCAACCGCTTCGACCCGGCCTTCGAGGAGGCCGCGGCCGACCTCGGCGCGAGTCCGTGGCAGAGGCTGCGCTTCGTCGTGCTGCCGCTGATCGCACCCAGCCTGGTTGGCGTAGGGATGTTCGGCTTCACACTGAGCTGGGACGAAATCGCGCGAACCTCGCAGGCGATCGGCGACCTCAACACGCTGCCGCTCGAGCTGCAGGGCCTGACAGCGACCGTCACGACGCCGGCGATCTATGCGCTCGGCACCGTGACCACCGTGGTCTCGTTCGTCGTCATCGGCGCGACGCTGCTGGCGCTGAAGGTGACGCGCCGGCGCGCGGCCGATCGTGCGCGCCCGTCGGGCTGACGCGCCGCGAATTACGTCGGAGCCGGCTTCAGTCCAGCGAGTGGCGCACCGCAGCCCAGAAGCCGTGCTCGGGCGGCTCCTGACGCTGGCGGTCGTTGAACTCGCGCAGCCGGCGCAGCTCGGCCACGATCGCCGGCGGGAACCCGCGGCGGCCGCCGCGGCGGTCGATGAGCAGGTCGTCGAGCACCTGCTCGGCCAACCGGACGTCGGCCCAGCACCAGGCGATCCGGTTCGCAACGCGCGGGAAGCGCTCGCACAGCCGCAGCGGGCGGCGCCGCGCGGGCAGCCGGCGCAGCCAGGTGCGGGTGGTGCCGGTGAGCCCGTCGTCGCTGGGCCGCGGCGCGCGCCGGGCCGCGGGCCAGCTGGGCGCGGCACCATCGGACGGAGATTGGCGGAGCGACTCGTTCATGCCCCGGCTATCGGCCGTGCGGGGCGCGAACTTGACGCCGCGCCGGGGTCCGGTCGCGGTGGTATCGCCACGGCGGCAGGATCGCACGCCTTACCCCCGTCGCACGCAGGGGCCGGCGGGCGGGGGACAATCGCCCCTGAGGCGGGAATGACGGCCCCGCGGCGCGCATTCCTGCCGCTCCGGCACGCTGCCGGTGCGACTTTGCCGGGGCGAAACCATCCCAAATGGGGGGTGGTTCTATACTGCCGTGAGATGGTCCTTTCGCCGGAGGCGTGTCGAAGATGGGTGCGAAACTGAGAGTCGCCGGGCTGCTGGCCGTCGGTGCGTTGGCCGGGGTGCTGACCACCTTGCAGCTGCAGGCCAACGCGCGCGATTCGCTGGCACCGCTGCCGCTGGAGGAACTGCAGCAGTTCGCCGCCGTGTTCGGGATGATCAAGTCCGACTACGTCGAGCCGGTCGACGAGAAGAAGCTCATCTCCGACGCGATCTCGGGCATGGTCGCGGGCCTGGACCCGCACTCGCAGTATTTCGACAAGAAGAGCTTCAAGGAATTCCGCGAGGCCACCGGGGGCCAGTTCGTCGGCATCGGCATCGAGATGGGCATGGAAGACGGCTTCGTCAAGGTCGTCTCTCCGATCGAGGGCTCTCCCGCCTTCCGCGCCGGCCTCAAGCCTGGCGACTTGATCACCCGCATCGACGACACCGCGGTCAAAGGCCTGACGGTCGACCAGGCGGTCAAGAAGATGCGCGGCGACCCCGGCACCAAGGTCACGCTGACGATCTTCCGCAAGGCCGAGAGCCGGACCTTCCCGGTGACGATCACGCGTGCGGAGATCCACGTCCAGAGCGTGCGCGCGAAGATGTACGCACCCGGTTACGCGTGGGTCCGCATCACGCAGTTCCAGGACCGCACGGTGAACGATTTCGCGAGCAAGGTCGAGGCGCTGTACAAGCAGGATCCGGACATCAAGGGCATGGTGCTCGACCTGCGCAACGACCCCGGCGGCCTGCTCGACGGCGCGGTCGCTGTTGCCGCGGCGTTCCTGCCGCCCGACGACGTCGTCGTCAGCACCAAGGGCCAGATCCCCGAATCGCGCGCCACCTTCAAGGCCTCGCCCGAGTACTACGCGCGCCGCGGCGCGTTCAATGACCCGCTGCGCGGCCTGCCCGCGGCGATGAAGACGGTGCCGCTGGTGGTGCTCGTCAACGAAGGCTCGGCCTCGGCAAGCGAGATCGTCGCCGGCGCGCTGCAGGACCACAAGCGCGCCACGGTGATGGGCGCGCAGACCTTTGGCAAAGGCTCGGTGCAGACGGTGCGCCCGCTGTCGGCCGACACCGCGCTAAAGATTACGACCGCGCGCTACTACACGCCGTCGGGCCGCTCGATCCAGTCCAAGGGCATCGTCCCCGACATCTGGCTCGACGAGACCGCCGCGGGCAACGTGTTCGCGCTGCTGCGCACGCGCGAAGCCGACCTCGCCCAGCACCTGGCCGGCCCGGACGAGAAGAAGGACATGGCGGCCGAGAAGCTGCGCGACGAGGCGCGCGCCAAGCTCGAGGCCCAGCTCGCCGACGCGAAGAAGGCGCCCAAACCGCTACCCGAATTCGGCAGCGCCGACGACTTCCCGCTCGTGCAGGCGGTCAACGAGTTGCGCGGGCTGCCCGTGGTGATCAGCAAGACCGCCGTCGAGCGCAAGGCCGAGGCCGACGCCGACGCCAGCCCGGCGCGTTGAGGCCCTGCGCGCCCGCCACATAGCGGGCCCGGCCATGAACGACGATCAGCTGCTGCGTTATTCACGCCACCTGCTGCTCGACGCGGTCGGCGTCGAGGGGCAGCGGCGCTGGCTCGGCGGCCATGCCCTCGTCGTCGGCGCCGGCGGCCTGGGCTCGCCGGCGGCGCTCTACCTGGGCAGCGCCGGCGTCGGCCACCTGACGCTGGTGGACGACGACGTCGTCGAGCTGACCAACCTGCAGCGCCAGATTGCGCACAACCTGGGCCGCCTCGGGCTGCCAAAGGCGCAGTCGCTGCGCCACACGCTGGGAGCTATCAACCCCGACCTGCGGGTCGACGCGCTCGTCCGGCGCGCAGACGCAGCACTGCTTGAAGCGCTGCTGCCCGGCGTCGACATCGTGCTCGACTGCAGCGACAACTTCCGCACCCGCCACGCTGTCAACGCCGCCTGCGTCAGGCACCGCAAGCCGCTCGTCAGCGGCGCGGCGATCGGCTTCGACGCCCAGGTCTCGGTCTACGACTGCCGCCGCGGCGACGCGCCCTGCTACGCCTGCCTGTTCCCGCCCGACGCCGCGTTCGAAGAGGTCGCCTGCGCGACGATGGGTGTGTTTGCGCCGCTCGTGGGCATCGTCGGCAGCGTGCAGGCGGCCGAGGCGCTGAAGCTGCTCGCCGGCATCGGCGAATCGCTCGCCGGCCGGCTGCTGATGCTCGACGCGACGACGATGCGCTGGGACGAGATCGCCGTGGCGCGCCAGGCTGCCTGCCCGGTGTGCGGCTAAGCTCAGGGCCATGACCGACAAGCGCCACGAACTCACCGCCCGCAACTTCCCGAGCGCCGAGGAAGAGGCGCGCGCACTGGAAGCGACGGCCCGCTACGCCGGCCCGGAGAGCGCGTACCGGCTCGCGTTCACTGACACCGCGTTCCTGCTGCGCGAGGAGCTGCGCCCGGTGCGCATGCAGCTCGAGCTGCTCAAGCCCGAGATGGTGCAGCAGGAGCAGGGCATCGAATCGACGATCGTGATCTTCGGCAGCGCGCGCATCGTGCCGCCCGAGGCTGCCGCCGAGCGGCTGCGTGCGGCGCGCGCCGGCGCCGACGCAGCCGCGGTCGCGCGCGCCGAGACCGCGCTCGCGATGAGCCGCTACTACGATGAGGCACGTCGCTTCGCCGGCCTGGTGACGAGCCGCTCGCAGACGCACCGCACGCCGATCTACGTCGTCACCGGCGGAGGGCCGGGCATCATGGAGGCCGGCAACCGCGGCGCGCACGACGTCGGCGGCAAGAGCATTGGCCTGAACATCGTGCTGCCGCACGAGCAGGCTCCGAATCCGTACATCACGCCCGAACTGTGCTTCCAGTTCCACTACTTTGCGCTGCGCAAGATGCACTTCGTGATGCGCAGCATCGCGCTCGTATGCTTCCCGGGCGGCTTCGGCACGCTCGACGAGCTGTTCGAGACGATGACGCTGATTCAGACCGGCAAGAGCCGGCCGCGGCCGATCCTGCTCTTCGGTCGCGCGTTCTGGGAGAAGTTGGTCGACTTCGAACACCTCGTCGACACCGGCATGATCGGCGCCACCGACCTGGCGCTGTTCCACTTCGTCGAGACCGCCGAACAGGCCTGGGCCCATCTGGCCGAGTTCTACGGATTCGAGGCCGGCGATGCCACTCCCGTCGAGCCTGCTGATGAAGGCTGAAGCGCGGCGCGGCATCAGCCTGATCGGCGCACCCACCGACATCGGCGCCGGCACGCGCGGCGCGAGCATGGGGCCGGAAGCGCTGCGCGTCGCGGGCCTGCAGGCGACGCTGGAGGGCCACGGCCTAGACGTGCTGGACCGAGGCAATCTCGCCGGCCCCGCCAACCCCTGGCAACCGCCGCTGCACGGCTACCGCCATCTGGACGAGGTCGTGGCCTGGAGCCGCGCTGTCCACGACGCCGTGCTCGCCGAACTGCAGCGGGCGCGCCTGCCGATCCTGCTCGGCGGCGACCACTGCCTGGCGATCGGCTCGATCGGCGCGGTCGCGCGCCACTGCCGCGACGCCGGCAAGAAGCTGCGCGTGCTCTGGCTCGACGCGCACGCCGACTTCAACACGAGCGTGCTCACGCCCAGTGGCAACCTGCACGGCATGCCAGTCGCCTGTCTGTGCGGCCACGGCCCGCGCGAGCTGATCGAGATCGGCGGCGCGGTGCCTGCGCTGAGCGCGCGCTCGATCCGCCAGATCGGCATCCGCAGCGTCGACGCGGGCGAGAAGCGCTTCGTCCACGAGGTCGGGCTAGAGGTCTTCGACATGCGCTACATCGACGAGATGGGGATGCGTCACACGATGGAGCTGGCGCTCGCGACGCTCGACGCCAACACGCACCTGCACGTGAGCTTCGACGTCGACTTCCTCGACCCCGAGATTGCCCCCGGTGTCGGCACGACAGTACCCGGCGGGCCAACCTACCGCGAGGCCCAGCTGTGCATGGAGATGATCGCCGACACGGGCCGCCTGGCGAGCCTGGACGTGATGGAGCTGAACCCGGCGCTGGACCTGCGCAACAAGACCGCACTTCTCGCCGTCGATCTGATCGAGAGCCTGTTCGGCAAGAGCACGCTAATGCGTGATCGCACGTGAGCTGCACGCCGATGCTTGATCGCACGTGAGCCGCGCGCCGGTCTGCCCTTGAGCACGCAGTACGACTTCGCCATCGTCGGCGCCGGGATTGCCGGCGCGAGCCTCGCCGCGCGCTTGGCTGCGCACGGCCGGGTGCTGCTGATCGAGCGCGAGAGTCAACCCGGCAGCCACGCCACCGGGCGCAGCGCGGCGATGTTCATGGAGAGCTACGGCCCGCCGCAGGTGCGTGCGCTCACGCGCGCGAGCCGTGCCGCCTATGCTGCGCCCTCGCTGCTGCCGATCCTCGCGCCGCGCGGCGCGCTCTACGTTGCCTGGGCCGGGCAGGAGACGGCGTTCAACGCCGCCGGCGCCGCCAATCCTTGCCTGCAGCGCTTGGACGCCGCGGCGGCGCTTGAGCGCGTGCCGGTGCTGCGCGCGGCCGGGCTGCTGGGCGCGCTCGCCGATGCCGACGCGATGGACATCGACGTCAATACGCTGCTGCAGGGCACGCTGGCGATCGCGCGCCAGCGCGGCGCGACGCTGCTCTGCGACGCCGAGGTCTGCGCTGCACGCCACGACGTCCGCGGCTGGAGCGTCACGCTCGCGGACGGCCGCAGCCTCGGCTCGCGGCTGCTCGTCGACGCTGCCGGCGCCTGGGCCGACGAGCTCGCCCGACGCGCCGGCGTCAAGCCGCTCGGCCTGCAGCCGAAGCGGCGCAGCGCGTTCACCTTCGACGCCCCGCCCGGCGCCGGCCACCGCGGCTGGCCGACCGTCTGCGCTATCGACGAGAGCTGGTACTTCAAGCCCGACGCCGGCCAATTGCTCGGCTCACCGGCGAACGCAGACCCGGTGCCGGCGCAGGACGTGCAGCCCGAGGCGTTGGACATCGCGCTGGGCATCGCACACATCGAGCAGCACACGACGCTGCGCATCCGCCGCCCGCGCCACACCTGGGCCGGGCTGCGCACCTTCAGCACCGACGGCGAGCCGGCGATCGGCTTCGACGCTCACACGCCGGCCTTCTTCTGGCTCGCCGGCCAGGGCGGCTACGGCATCCAGAGCGCGGCCGGCGCCGCCCAGCTTGCCGAAGCGCTGATCACCGTAGCGCCGCTGCCCGAGACGCTGGCGCGCGAAGGCGTGGATCCGGCCGCGCTGACGCCGGCACGGCTGCGCCGCTGAGAGTGGCGATGCGCAAGCTGTTGCTCGCCGTCGTCCTGCCGCTGTTGCTGCTGCTGTCGCAGCAAGGGGCGGCCTGGCACGAGATCGGGCACCTGCACGAGCCGCCAGCGTCGAGCGGCGACTCGAAGAAGTCGCCCGGCGACAAGCTCTGCGACACCTGCCTGGCCTTCGCACACCTGGCCTGCGGCGCGGCCAAGCCGGATGTTGCACGGCTTTGGCTGCCGCGCTTCGGCCACGACCTGCCCGCGACAGTTGCGGTGGCGTCCACCGACGCCGACGCGCCGCACCAGCGCAGCCGCGGACCGCCCCGCCTCCTCTGAGCTCAGCGAAAGAACACCCTCGCGCCGATCGTCGTGCGCGCGGGCCTTGGCATTTGTTGTCCAGAGGATTCCGTCCATGTCCACGTCCCAACCGCGGGCGCGCACGTTCGCGCCCGCGCTCGCGCTCGCGCTCGCCCTTGCCTACCCTTTGTCGTCGATCGCCGACGGCAGCGCCGCCGCACCGGCCGAACCGGCTGGCGCCGCAGCCGCACCCACCCAGACCGTCGAGATCCGCGGTGTGCTGCAGCGTCTGGACGCCGCGCGCAACGGCCTGTCGCCCGACACCGGCAGCTCGATCTACCGCATCGACGCACAGGCGCTGAAGAACCTGCCGCAAGGCCAGGACACGCCGCTGAACCAGGTCATATTGCAGACGCCCGGCGTGGTGCAGGACAGCTACGGCCAGCTGCACGTGCGCGGCGACCATGCCAACATCCAGTACCGCATCAACGGCGTCATCATTCCTGAGGCGATCAGCGGCTTTGGCCAGGCGCTGAGCACGCGCTTCGCCGACAGTCTGACCGTGCTCACCGGCGCGCTGCCGGCGCAGTATGGCTACCGCAGCGCGGCGGTCATCGACATCCAGACCAAGGGCGAGGCGGTCGACCGCAACGGCGGCCACCTGGAGCTCGGCGCCGGCAGCCACGCGCAGCGAGAGGCCAGCCTCGAACTCAGCGGTGCGCAGGGCGGGCTGAGCTGGACCTTGAGCGGCTCGCTACTGCACGACGGGCTGGGGATCGAGAGCCCGACCGCGGCTGCCAGCGCGCTCCACGACGCCACGCGCCAAGCCAAGAGCTTCGGCCAGCTGTCCTACCTGCTCGGCGACCTGAGCCGGATCAGCCTGATGTTCGGGACCACGAACAACCGCTTCGAGATTCCGGACGTTCCTGGCCAGACACCGATGTACGCACTCACGGGCGCGCCGACGGTGGACTCGGCGGCGTTGGACGCGCGTCAGCGCGAGGCGAACCGCTTCACGGTGCTGAGCTACCAGGGCGCGGCGGGCGCCACGGTCGACTACCAAGTCTCGCTCTTCAACCGCAGCACCGACGTGCACTACCAGCCCGATCCGGTAGGTGACCTGGTCTTCAACGGCATCGCCGCCAACGTGCTGCGACGCAACGTCGCGAACGGCCTGCAGGCTGACACGAGCCTGGCATTGAGCGCCACGCACACGCTGCGCAGCGGTCTGTTCGTGCAGGATGAGACCTTCGACGTCACCAACAGCGCCAGCGTGTTCCCGGCCGATGCCGCCGGCAACCCGACAAGCACGACGCCGATCGCGATCACCGACGACACGCGCATCACCGGCACGCTGTGGGGCCTGTACGTGCAGGACGAATGGCGGCCGAACCCGGCGCTGACCGTCAACTACGGCCTGCGCTTCGACAAGGCGGACACGATAGTCGCGGAGCGCCAGCTCAGCCCGCGCTTGGGTCTGGTCTACGCGCTCGGCGAGCGGACGCGGCTGCACGCCGGCTACGCGCGCTACTTCACGCCGCCGCCGACCGAGAAGATCGACACCACTTCGGTGCAGAAATTTGTCGGCACGACGAACGCGCTGCCGTCCGACGCCAACACATCGGTCAAGTCCGAGCGTTCGAACTACTACGACGCCGGCATCGCGCACCAGCTCACACCGCGCCTCACGCTCGGCGCCGACGCCTACTACCGCGACGTGCGCCACCTTCAGGACGAGGGCCAGTTCGGCAACGCGCTGATCTATTCAGCCTTCAACTACGAACGGGGAATCATTTACGGCCTGGACCTGTCGGCGAGCTGGCGCGGCGACGCACTGAACGGCTACCTGAACCTGAGCCTCACCCACGCGCGCGGACGCGGCATCGAGAGCGGGCAGTTCAACTTCGAGCCCGACGAGTTGGCGTACATCGCGAACCATTGGGTGCACCTGGACCACGAGCAGACCTTATCGGGTTCGGCCGGCATCTCGTACCGCCTCGCAGGTGGTGCGACGCTGAGCGCCGCCGCGCTCTACGGCAGCGGGCTGCGCAACGGCTTCGCCAACAGCATGCACCTGCCGAGCTACACCACCGTCGACCTCGCCGTCGTGCGGACCTTCGACCTTGGCAGCCAGTTCGGCCGGTTCGAGACCCGGCTCTCGGTGACGAATCTCTTCGACCGCGTCTACGAGCTGCGCGACGGCTCGGGGATCGGCGTCGGCGCGCCGCAATTCGGGCGGCGCCGCGGCGTCAATATCGGTGTCGGCAAGTCGTTCTGACGGCCCGGGCGCAGCGCGACGACAATCCGGGCTGCCTTGTCGGAACGCCCCATGACCGTCGTCCTGCTCTCTCTCGCCACGTTCTTCTCGACGCTGATCGGCGGCCTGGTCGCACTGCGCTTTCGCGACCGGCTGCATTATTTGCTCAGCTTCACCGCCGGCGTGCTGCTCGGCGTCGTCAGCTTCGAGGTCCTGCCCGAGCTCTTCGAGCTCGGGCAGGAGCATGCGGCCAACCCGATGCGTGCGATGGTCGCGCTCGTCGTCGGCTTCCTTGCGTTCCACGGCATGGAGAAGTTCCTGCTCATCCACCATGCGCACGAATCGCGCTACGCGACGCACCGGCATCCGCAAGTCGGCGTCTTTTCGGCGCTGGCGCTGGTCGGGCACAGCGTGATGGACGGTGTGGGCATCGGGCTCGCGTTTCAGGTCTCGCCCGCAGTAGGGGTGGCAGTCGCGATTGCGGTCATCGCGCACGACTTCTCCGATGGCCTGAACACGATGGGGCTGATGCTCGCGCACGGCAACCCGACGCGGCGCTCCGTCGTGATGCTGGCGCTGGACGCGCTCGCGCCGGTGGCCGGCGCGGCGTCGACGCTGCTCTTCGAGCTGCCGCCCGAGATGCTGATGCTCTACCTGGGCTTCTTCGCCGGCTTCCTGCTCTACATCGGTGTCTCCGACATCCTGCCCGAGGCACACTCGAGCGCGCCCCCGGGCAAGTCGCTGCAGCTCATCGTGCTCACCGCGCTCGGCGCCGGATTCATGTACGTCATTGCGCAATCCGGCTTGTAGACCGGCGCAGGCCGAAAGGGCACACCCGATGGACCCGTATCGCCAGCTCTTTCGCCTACTCTCGTGCGGGCTCGCTCACTGGGTCGCGCGCTCGCTCCCGCGCCTGCTCCTGTGCCTCGCGTTCGTGCTACCCGGCGTGCACGCGCAGTCGGCTGCGCCGACGCTGCGCATTGCCAGCGCCTTCGACCCGCAGACGATGGACCCGCAGGCGCTGGCGCTGCTCTACCACTCGCGCGTCGTGTTCCAAATCTACGAGTCGCTGGTCACGCGCGACCAGGCCTTCCACATCGAGCCCGGGCTCGCGCTGTCCTGGACGATGACCGGCCCGACGCGCTGGCGGTTCACGTTGCGCCCGGGCGTCGTCTTCGACGGCGGCCAGCCCTTCACCGCTGACGACGCGGTGTTCTCGATCGAGCGCGCGCTCGCAGCGCCGTCGCAGCGNGCGTTCCAGCTCGAGGGTGTGAACGCGGTCAAGGCGCTCGGCCCGCTCGCGATCGAGATCGACCTCGCCCATCCTGACGCGGTACTGCCGAGCAAACTGCAGTTCATCGCGATGATGAGCCGCGCCTGGTGCGAGGCGCATGGCGTCACGCGCGCGCAGGACGTCAACGCCCGGCAGGAGACCTACGCGCTGCGCCACGCCAACGGCACGGGCCCGTTCAAGCTGCTTCACTACGAGCCCGACGTGCGCACGACGCTGGTCCGCAACCCGGCCTGGTGGGGCTGGTCTGACAAGCGTAGCGGCAACCTCGGCCAAGTCGACTTCGTGACGATCAAGTCCGACGCGACGCGGCTCGCCGCACTCGCATCGGGCGAGGTCGACCTCGTGCTCGACCCGCCGTTCCAGGACGTCTCCCGGCTACGGCGCGACCCGCGCTTCAAGCTGCTGCAGATCGCCGACATCGGCGAGCAATACCTCGGCTTCGACCAAGCGCGCACCGAGCTTAGCGGCAGCAACGTCGAGGGCCGCAACCCGTTCCAGGACCTGCGCGTGCGCCGCGCCGTTTACCACGCGATCAACATCGACCTCATCATCGCCAAGGTACTGCGCGGCCTGGCGCGGCCAACCGGCGCCTTCCTCTCGCCGCGCGTCGACGGTGCACCGCCTGAACCGGATCAGCCCCGGCGCTATGACCCGGCCCGGGCGAAGGCCCTGCTTGCCGAGGCCGGCTATCCGCACGGCTTCTCGGTCACGCTCGATTGCGTCAACGTCGCCTGGCGCGAAGCGGTCTGCCAGGCGGCCGCGGCGATGCTGACGCAGGTCGGCATCCGCACCACGCTGCGCGTCAGCCCGGCGAGCCAGTTCTTCCCCAAGCTCAGCCAGGCGACGGCGAGTTTCATCGAATTCGGCTGGACGCCGAATCCGGACGCCTGGTCGTCGCTGAACGCGCTGTTCCACAGCTGGAGTGCGCACGGCGCCGGCGTCTTCAACGTCGGCCGCTACCGCAACCCGGAGCTCGATGCACTCATCGACGCGATCCGCATCGAGCCGGACCTCGCGCGCCGGCGCGCGATGGTCGGCCAGGCACTGCGCGACGCCGCCGCCGAACTGCCCTATGTGCCGCTGTACCGGCGCACGCTGACCTGGGCGATGGCGGACAAGGTCAGCGCCGTGCAGTGGCCCGACGACACAGTCGAGCTGCGCTGGGTGTCGGTGAAATAGCGGTCGGCGAGGCCGACAAGGTAGCGCTTCAGCGGCACCACTGGTTCTCGCAAGGCAGGCCGTCGTGGTCGCCGTCCATCTGCACGGCCGGGCAATGGGCGAGGAAGAATTTCGCCTCGGCGCAGGAATGCATCTGCGAGCAGCGGGTACGGCCGTCGCAGCGGAACCCAGCTTCGACGGCGTTGGGCATGGCTTGCGGCACGACCCGAAGTGCGGGTGCGGGTGCAGCCGGCAGAGGCGTCACCGGCGCCGCCGTCGCGGCAGGCGCCTGCGCCGTACCTTCGCACGGCCCGTGGCGCTGGCGGAAGGCGCGCGGCCGCACCGCGCCGCCTAGTCCGAACAACCCGCGGCCCAGCGCCTGCGCGACGCGCTCCTCCTTCACGTAGGGCCCCAGATCCCACTTGTAGCGCTGGCTCCACGCGTTGCCGTCCTCGACCTGCTGGCTGTTGACGACGCGGCCGTCGAGCAGCAGCGTCGCGAGCAGCCGGCCGTAGCTGTCGTGGCCACGCGGCTGCAGCGTGACCTCGCGCCCAAGGACCCGGTCGCGCAGCGCGTCGCGCGCCTCGGGGCCCCAAGGCTGGCAGAGCTCGGGCGCGTCGATGCCGGCCAGCCGCACGGCGATCGGCTTGGCACTGGCGGGCCTGACCCAGACACTGTCGCCGTC
>JGI20214J51650_10000932_pt1 | contig 18446 bp, 12 predicted proteins | sample WetSurMetagenome_FD_51650 | JGI IMG/M metagenome (IMG submission 51650) | reverse complement strand
GAGTTGCAGCAGGCTGCCAGTCTCGGTGGCGAGCGGCTCGAGCGTCAGCTCGAACGGCCAGCGCCAGCGCGCTACCGCCGGCAGCAGTTGCTCCAATAGCGGCGGCTCGAGCGTCTCGCGCCGGACCTGAAGACGCAGCGGTGCCTGGCCGGCGCAGCGCAGTGCCAGACGCGTGCGCGTGCCGGCGTGCGCGAACTCGCCGCCGAACAGCAGCTCACCCTGGCCGGCGTCCATCTCGAACGAGGCGACGAGNCGCATCAGCGCGCGCCCGTCGAGGCCGCCGGCGCCGAANCGCCAGCCCCAGGTGCACGCCGCCTTGCCGACGAGCAGGCCGAGATGCGCGTCCAGGCGCGGCGACTCGAGGCCGGCGACGGCCTCCCAGGCAGCCGCGAGTCGCTGCAGGCCGACCGCGAGCGCGGCATCCAGACCCCGCTCGAACTGCTGCTGCAGCGGCGCGCCGTCCTGCGCCGCGCCGTCGCGCTCGACCCGGCAGCGCGTGACGCCGCGCGCCCAAGGTCGGCTCGCCGGCAGCAGCGCCTGCGCGACGGGCGGCGCGCGCTGGACTTCGAGCCACCATTGCGCCGCCGGCCAGACCGAGACCAGCGTCTTCACGCTGCCGACGGCGTCGCCCTCGTCGCGCAGGCCGCAGACCTCGAGCGCGAGCGGGTGCAGTTCAGGCACGGTCTCCTCAGCGATCGCCGTGCCCGGCCCGGGCGGCGGCAGCGGCTGGTCGCGCGTCGCCAGCGGCCAGCTCACGGCGCGCGTCTCGTGGCCGGCCCAGGACCAGCGGCCATGCGGCCCGGAGAATCCGAGCGCCGGATGAAGGTCGCCGTTGCATACGGCGTGCGTGCGCGCACGCAACTGCAGCCGCGCCTGCGGCCCCTGCCCCGGCACGCTGGACAACGCGGCGACGAGCGCCGGCGCCGGCCGCGCGCCATCGATGCGCAGCGGCGCCGGCAGCGTCACCGGCACTCGCTGCCAGCCAGCGTCGGCATCGAGCCGGTATTCCTGGTGCCAGCCGTCGTCGAGCAGGCGCAACTCAGCGGCCTCGAGGTCGCAGGCGACGCGCGGCAGCGGCTCGGGCTGTGGCCGAACCATCGCGCGCTGGCGACCGAGCGTGCCGAAGGTGTCGAGCACGCGCTCGTCGGCACGCGCCAGCAACTGCGGCTCGACGCGCGCGCCAGGCAGCCGCTGCAGTTCGGCGAGCGAGCGCTGCACCAACTGGTGCACCGTGCTCCACTCGCGCTCGCGCGGCGCGGCCAGGATGCCCTGCGCCCACTCGAAGCCGGGCTTGTCGTGCCACGCAGGCCCCCAGACGAAGCAGAGGTTGACGAAGCGTGCAACGCTCGCCGCATGCCCGAGCCCGCGTTCGGTGGCCTGCTTGACGGCGAGATCGACGAAGGCGTCGTAGCGCTCGCCAAGGCGTTCTGGCATCGCCGGCCATTGCCCGGCCAGGTGCTCGCCGAGTCGGGCGACGAAGCCCTGCCAGGCGGCGGCTTCCAGGGCCTGTTCNTCCTGCGGCTGCATCGCGCGAAGACGCTAGCGGTGGCCGCTGGCGAGCGGGTCGACAGGCAGGTCGGGATCGGTCGGCTCCGCAGGAGCCGTTGTCGCCACCGGACTGGGCGCGGTGCCGGAGCCGGCGGCGCCGCCGGAGTTGATCATCACCATAGCGCCCTTGATCGTGACGCCCGACGCGCCGATCGTGACGAACGAGCCGCCGGCCTTGAGCGTGATCTCGGTGCCGGCCTCGACGACGACGTTGGTGCCGCCCTTGATGTAGACGTTCTGCGCGCCCTCGGCGCCGATGTTGGCGCCGATCTTCATGTGCAGGTCGTCGGCGCTCTTGAACGAGATCGCGGCGCCCGATTCGGCGGTGATGTCCTGCGCCGTCTTCAGGCTCCAGATCGTGCCGCCGTCGATGAGGATGTCCTCGGCGACCTTGGTGTTGAGCTTGGCGTCGAACTTCTGCTTGACGTCCTTCACCACATGCAGGTGCGCCTCGCCCGAGATCTTCTCCTTGCGATCCTTCTTGACGGTGCGGTGTTCGTCGCCTTCGCCGTCGCCGATGCCGATCTGCGACTTCAGCGTGCCCTCGACGAATTCGAAGCGGTCCTTCTGGGCATGCAGCAGCAGGTACTCGCTGCCCGCCTTGTCCTCGAAGCGCAACTCGTTGAAGTCGGTCGCTGCACCTTGCTTGCTGCGGCTCTTGACGGAGCTCACAGTCGCGTTGGCCGGCAATTCGTAGGGCACCTTCTGCTCGGCGTTGTAGACGCTGCCGACGACGAGCGGGTGATCGGGATCGCCTTCGAGGAACGAAACGACCACTTCCTGGCCGATTCGCGGCAGCGAGATCATGCCCCAGCCGTTGCCGGCGAAGGGCGCGGCCACGCGCAGCCAGCACGAGCTGTCGGCATCCTTCTGGCCTAGGCGGTCCCAGTAAAACTGGACCTTGATGCGGCCGTATTCGTCGGTCTCGATGTCGCCGGCACTGCCACCGCCCACCACCAGCGCCGTCTGCGGCCCCGTAACCACGGGCTTGCGCGTGGTGCGCGCCGGGCGGAACGGATCGGCCGCGCTCTTGGCCGCGAAGCGGCAGAGGAACAGCGTGTCCTGGTCGCCACCGGATTCGTAGCCCGCCTGTTGCATGTCGATCTGCGTGCTCAGCACCACGAAGTCGGCGTTCTGGTCGGCGCGCGGGTGGTCCCAGAGCGTGAACAGCGCACCAGCCGCGAGGCCCGGCGTGTTGCCGCGGCCGGTGAAGCGGCCGAAGCGCGCCGAGTGCTCGTCGAGCCGGATCTGGGCGCGCGCGTCGCCGTCGGCCTTGACGCCGTATAGGCCGGGGTAGTCGTAGACCTCGTGGTCCTTCTCGCCATGACTGCGCGTGCCTTCGACCGTCGCTGACTTCAGGCTCGTGCTCGGGGTCTCGTAGTTGTAGTCCGACAGCGTGAACTTGCCGGTCTGGATCTCGTGGCGCATGTGCCAGTCGTTGATCGCCTGCACTTCGGCCAGACCCTTGTCGTCCTCGAGGTACCGGATGTTCTCGAAACCCGGCGTCGCGACATGGGTGCTGGTGGCGTCGGCAAGCACCAGTTCGTGCTTGTCCGCGGTGTGGCGCCAGTAGTAGAAGATGCCTTCTTCCTCCATCAACCGGCTGACGAAGTTGAAGTCGGTCTCGCGGTACTGCACGCAGTACGTTCGCGTGGCATAGCTTCCCGAGAGCTCGTCGACAAAGGTGCTGGTGTATTCGCCGAAGACCTGCTTGATGATGTCCGGCGCCGTCATCTCCTGGAAGATGCGCATGTCGGCCGAGCGCGTCATCAGCCAGGCCCAGGGGCGCACGGTGAGGCGGTAGCTGAACAACCTGCCGTCGACGCCTTCGATGCCGAAGCCCGCGACGATGCCGTGGAACCAGCGCTGGGTGCCGTCGGCGACCTCCATCGAGACCGCGACGCTGTTGCCGAGCAGGTCATCGGCCGAGATCGTGGCGTCGTCCGAGACTGCGATGATCTGGAACTCGAACAGGCGCGAGATCTCCTCCTGCGCCGACATCGACTTGAACTTCAGGCCGACGTCGGGGCTGGTGACCAGCTCCATCTGCAGCGCTGTCGGTTCTGGCATAGATCCTCGGTTTCGTTCAATGCGCAGCGGCGGCGCGGGCACTCACGAGCCAGCCGTCGACCGGCTTGCCGGCCTCCATGCGCAGCACCACCGCCTGCAGCTCGACCGGCGCCAGGCCGGCGCTGCGCAGCACCGTCTCGACGTAGCGGCGGCGGTGACTATAGCGGCCGTGTTCCTGCAGCCGGTAGTCGGGTGCGGCGTCGGCATCGTCGTGGGCCTCGACGGTGAACACGAGCAGCCCGTTGCCGCGCAGTGCCGCGAAGGCCGCGGCGGCAAAGCCTTCGAGCGCGCCGAAGTAGCACAGCGTGTCGGCCGAGACGATCAAATCCCAGGCCGCCGGCCGCGTGCGCAGGAAGGCCACGAGCTCGCCGCAGACGAGCTCGTCGTAGACGGCGCGCGCGACCGCCTTGCGCAGCATGCCCTCGGAGAGGTCGACCCCCGCCAGCCGGCACGCCCAGGGCGCCAGCAAGGGCCCGCACAGTCCGGTGCCGCAACCGGCGTCGAGCAGGTCCAGCTCCTGGGCCGGCGCGCCGGCATGGCGTGCCACCGCCGCGGCCACCAGCGCCGGCGCCTGGTAGGACAGGTCGGCGAGCTTGGCGTCGAAGCTGGCCGCGAACGAGTCGAAGACGCGCGCGACGTAGGCGTCGGGCGCGCGTTCGGGAACGTCGTCGCCGGTGCAGGCCCCGAGGTGGAACTCGGCCAGCGGGTTGCCGGGCTCGGCCTCAAGCCAAGCGCGGTAGACCGCGATGGCCTCGTCCTTCATGCCCATGGTCGAGTAGGCCAAGCCGAGGATACGCCGCAGCGCGGCGCTGCGCGGTGCGACGATCAGCCCGTCGAAGCACTGCTGCACCGCGTCGCCGAGACGGCCCTCGCGCAGGTAGTGGTTGGCCAGGTTCTGGCGCGCGTCGGCGAAATCGGGCGCGAGCTCGATCACCTTGAGCAGCAGCTTCTCCGCACCTTCGGGCTTGCCGCGGCGGCCGAGCAGCACGCCCAGGTTGTTGAGCGCATCGAGCCGGCCGGGGTCGAGCTCGATCGCGTGGACGTAATGCGCCTCGGCCTCGTCGAAGCGGCTGCGTTCAACACAGACGTTGCCCAGGTTGTTGTGGAACATCGCCTCGCCCGGATTCGCTGCGATCGCACGCGCGATCAGCGCCGCGCCCTGCTCGTGCAGGCCGCGCTGTGCCTGCAGCACGCCCAGCAGGTGGAGCGCGTCGGACTGCTCGGGCACCCGTGCCAGCACCTGTTCGTAGAGCGGTGCCGCGGCGTCGAAGCGGCCGGCCCCGTGTTCGCTCATCGCCTGCTGCAGCATCTGGGCTATCGTCGAAGCGGTCGATTCGGTCGCGGCTTGCATGGATCGTCGGTATTGCGTCAGACCCGGACTCTGAAGCAAAGTACCCGGGGCGGCAAGCCGAGCCGTCCCTTATTCAGGCGGCGCGCACAGGCCTCGCCAGCAGGAGCCGCAGATGCCCGGACGCATGGAGTTCAAGCTCGACCTGGGCCGCACCGCCCGCTCCCAAGAGGCCGATCGGCGCCGCGGCCCCATGCGGCTGCTCGTGCTGGGCGACTTCAGCGCCAGGCCGGCGGCTGAGCGCCTGCCGCTGGCCGACCGGCCGACGCTGCGCGTGGATCTGGACAACCTGGACGAAGTTGTCGCGCGCCTTGCGCCCAGGCTGGCGCTGGCCGCGGGCGAACTGCGCTTCGAGCAGATCGACGATTTCCACCCCGACGCCTTGTACACGCGCTTCGAGTTGTTCGACGCGCTGCGCCAGGCGCGCGCGCAGCCGCCCGCCAGCGGGGGTGACCTGCTCGGCTCGCTGCTCGGCAAGGCCGAGGTCACGACGCCCACGCCCGTTGCGGCGATGCCGGCGGCGGGCATCGACGCCTTCATTCGCGGCATCGTTGCGCCGCACATTGCGCCGGACACCTCGGCACAGACCGGGCCCTACCTGGCGGCGGTGGACGCGGCCATCGCCGAGCAGATGCGCAAGCTGCTGCACGACCCGGCGTTTCAGCGCCTGGAGTCGGTCTGGCGCGGCGTGCAATGGCTGATCACCAGCCTGGAACTCGACGAGAACCTGGAACTGCACCTGTTCGACGCGACACGCGATGAGTTGCTCGCCGATGTGGTGGCCTCGAACGGCCAACTCGCGCAGACCGGGCTGCACCGCGCGCTCGCGGACCGCTGGCGAAACGTGCCGGGCGCCGAGGCCTGGTCGGCGCTGGTCGGGCTGTATCGCTTCGGGCCGGGCGTCGCCGACGTCGGACTGCTCGCCGCGCTCGGCCTCATCGCCGCGCAGGCCGGCGGCCCGCTGCTTGCCGAGGCCGATCCGCTGCTCGCCGGCGACGACGCCGCGGCGCTCGCCGGCTGGCAGGCACTGCGCCGCAGCGAAGCGGCGCCCTGGATCGGTCTGGCCGCGCCGCGCGTGCTGCTGCGCCTGCCTTACGGCAAGGCCAGCGACCCGGTCGCCGCCTTCGCCTTCGAGGAATTCATCGGCACCCCGGTGCACGGGGAGTTTCTTTGGGGCAACCCGGGGTTGGCCATCGCGTTGCTGATCGGACGCGCATTCACCGCCCGCGGCTGGGAGTTCGAGCCGGGCGACGAGCGCGAGATCGCAGACCTGCCCGCCTACACGTTCGCGCAGGACGGCGAGAAGGCATTGCAGGCCTGCGCCGAGCATTACCTCGGCGAACAGGGCGGCAACGCGCTGGTCGCCGCTGGGTTGATGCCGGTGCTAAGCCACCGGCATCGCAACGCGGTGACGGTGATGCGGTTTCAGTCGGTGGCGGAGCCGGTGCAGGTGCTGACGATAGGCGGGCACCGATAGTGCCGATCACTCGACATCGAGTCAGTTCACGGATCCTCGAAACAGTCTGAAATTGCACCGCTGGAGCCCGAATGCCGCACCATAGCTCCGGGTGCCGCAAGCTGTACGCCGCGCCAGTCTTGAAGTGCGGGCTGATCTGCCCGCGAGAGCGGGCAAGCCTACCGGACCGTCGCTCACTTTGGCGTCCATCGAAATGCCACCGAGCTCACGAGGTTGCAGCGTGATGGAGCGGATTGCAGTTTGGTGTCCGCGGTGTCCCGACTGTCTCAATTGACGCGCGCGGCTCGGTAGCGCAACAGTACATCACGAACGGCCGAGCAACGCATCACGTTCCGCGATCAGCCTCCCGAGACTCGCACAGGTGCCGGCCCGGTTACCGTGTCGCCAATCACCAGGTAAGCGAGGTAGTCGCCCGGTGCAGCGCGTCCGCTCAGATCAAGCGTGAACGCCGACTGGACAATGCCGATGTCCGTGTCTTTGGCGTCGATGCCGATCGCAAGGTCCAATACAACGGGCAACTCGCTGTCGAGTTGCACAAGCACCAGTGATGCCGCCAAGAACTGACGATGGAGAGCGTCGACCTTGCCTTGCAGCAGTGTCAGTTGGCTGCGCCTAAGCCTGAAGTCGGCTCGCAACGCGGCCTGCGTGGACGGCGTCGAGCCGGCAAGCGCCACGAGGGTGACGCCCGTCCCGGCTGAATCAGCAGCGAAAGGTACGGAGCTCGGCAGCAGCCGGGGCTTCGCGTCGACAGGCACCGGGCTCGGCGGGTCGATCGTCTCACGCGTGTCGATCAGACGCGTGTTTGAGGCAAGATCGTAATCTAGAAGCGTTAGCGCCAATCGCCCCTGCATCCGACTCTTCATCACCTCGGGCGGCACCCACTTCAGCAGGTCGCGGTGGGTCACGGCGATCGTAGAGAGCCCGGCGTTGAAGGCATCGACCGGCGGGCCCGAGCGCGAGGGCGGCAGCTGCGGCATCCGGCGTCCACGGTCACGCGCGCCCGCGGCGATCACGTCGCCGGTGTCCAGATTCGCGAGGATCACCTGACGGTTCTGCCGCGAGGCCACTTCCCACTCGCGCCGGTTGCCGCGCACCTCGGCGATCAGCAGGGGAAAGCTATCGCGGTGCTTCAGATCGATCCGGGCCGGCGCCGTGATCGCGCGCAACTCGGGCAGCCGCCCGGACCCGCGGCCGGGCGGCAGTGACAGCGGCGGCGGCTGCAGCGTCCGCGCCAATCGCTGGGTCAATGCCGAGTCGGCGTTCGCGTCGAGCGCGAAGTAGGCGTCGTCCGGCAGCGTAAGCAGCGCCATCACCTGGGTCCGCGTCTCTTGATTCATAGCCTGTCCGCCAATCAAAGGGATTGTGACGGTGGCCGCGCCGACGCCGGCGCAACAGGCCAGCGCCAGCAACAGCAACCGGCGGGTCGCCCGCCGGCGCGAGGCGTGTCGAGGCGACATATCACTTCAGCTGCGCCATGTCCGCCACCAGCAGGTGCGGGTGGCAGCCGTCACAATATCTGTTTAGCGATCCCGCGATCGGACCGCTGGTGAACATCACGCAGATGTTGCCGCCATGGTTGCAGTGCGGGCCAGTGCTGGTCGCGATGTAGCCGGGATTGATCGGTATATTGGCCGCCGGCGCCGCAGGGTTGGTCTGGTTGAACGCGTGCCCCAGCTCGTGGACGACGGTGTTCTGATAGTCGCCCGCATTGGCCGGGTCGAAGACGGAGACGATCGTCTTCGGACAGGCCGGGTTGATGTCGTAGCCGCCGAGGTAGTCGTCCGCGGCGCCGTTGACGGTCAGGCCCGTGATCCAGATCGTGGTCTGCGCTGTGACGGCGCCCGCGCCGGCCGGAACTTTCACCCGCACCTTGTTGATCGAATCGCGGTCCGGGTTGATGTCGACGTCGCCGGCCGCAAGCGCACCTTGGCGGACGTTGTCCCATCCGCCGGAGCCGTCGTCCTCCGCGGCGGTCCAATCTCCCGAGGCCACCAAGTTACCGCCCTGGACCGGCGGATCGCAAACGTGATAGGTCGTGTCCAGGTCCATCGGAAACGCGGACGACAGCGCGGAGAAGTCCGAAACCGCGATGCTGCCTTCGTTGGCCCAGTTGAAGTCGCAGGTGATGATGGGCACCTTGATCGGGTGCTTATTCTCGTCCTGTACTAGCGCGAAGAACCGGTGCTGGTTGGCGTCGCTCACGTTGAGCTTCTTCGTCTTCTTGCTGCCGCCTGCCTTGAACATGTATTCAGGCAGCCAGGAGGCCTCGGGCCAGCCCTTAACGGTCGCGGTGTCGACGTAGACGGACGGCCGCTTTAGCATCTTCGCCCGAACACGGCCGTAGACGTTCTCGGCGGGCCGGGTCGACGGGTACTGGGGCCGGCCCTTGATTTTGATCTTCTGGTAGGCGAACTTGCGCCACACCTTGATCGGGTCGCTGGCGAGCTTGGGCTTGCGCTCGGCCAGATCGACGTGCCCGTGCACATAGGCCGCCAGGTGCGGATCCTGGCCGATGTAGGCCCCGGGCACGAACTGGTCCCCACCGATGCGCGACAGCACAAGCTCGCATTCCGCCATCCCGTTCGCGTCCGTCTTCTCGGACTTGTGCAGCAAGTCGGTGTCGGCGGCCTTGTCCTTCTGCTTCACGTCGGCATCGACTGTGGCCCAGGGCCAGGTGCCCGGCATGTCGATGCCCCAGTTCTTCTCTTTCAGGTTGTTCTCGTCGGGGGCCAGCATGAAGTGCACGTCGATGCCCTCGATCTTGTGGCTCAGCTTGGCGCGGATCTTCACCGTGCGCCCATCGTCGCCCGGCTGGTAGTTGATGTACCAGATGTTCTTGGCCGGATTCCAGGGCTTGGGCTCGTCGGCTGGCGGATCCTCGTAGTGGAGCTTCACGGAATCGATCTTCACGACCGTGAAGCGCACCCAGTCGGCGTTGGTCTTGGCCGACTTCGGGAGGCCACCCGCCCCGCGGTCCAGTCCCAGTGACAGGCGAGTACCGCGGATCGTCGAACTGCATCCGGCNCCCTCGACCCACAACTCCTTGTCGGCCGCCTTCAGCGCGCTCGCCTTCGACTTNAGCGGCAGCGACTGCTTGACGCCGTCCTTTTCGTCGTCGTACGCGCGCAGGTCGGAGCCTGTGGTTTGCAGGACGACCAGATAGTCGTCGGTTCCGGAGGGCCATTCGGCGGCGGTCACCTTGACCAGCACCCTGGCGCGGCCGTTGTTCTTCTTGGACTGCTTGTGCAGCAAGCGGCCGTTCTGCACCTTCTCGGCATCGCTCAGCGCCACCTGGTCGGGGATCAGGTCAACCCTCTCAAGATCGGCGCAATGGCCGGTCAACGGGTAGGTGCCGGCCGCCAGCACCACAGGGGTCGCGTGCTGGTGGACGCTGAGCTCCAGCGCCACCACGCCCATGTCTTCGGTGGCCGGAGGCTTGACGTTGAAGCGCGAATCTCCCTCGGGATCGAGGGTCAGCGACAGCTGGAACAGGCCGCGTGCCGTGCCGCGCAGGTACAACTTGATCTTCCCCTTCAGCTCTTCGTTGGTTAGCTTGCGCCCGTTGAGCGGATTCGTGCAAGCCTCGTCCAGGAAGACGTCGCAGCCAGGCGCCGCCAGCGTGCCTCCACCGGTGTAGGGCGGATCCTGTTCGCTGCACGCCATCGAGACCTCGATGCGCGTGGGCTGCGGTCGCAAGTCGCTGGCGGGCGGGTCGTGCACAACGGTCTCGTGCTGGGCCAGGTTCGGCTCGAACAGCACGACCTTGTATTCGACCTCAACTTTCGGCGTGACTACATTGCGCGGCTTGACTTCGAAACGCAGGGTCTTCTTGTCTCCCTTGGACAGGGTGACCGTCTGGACTGGCGCGTTCGAGTAGTAGTCGGTGTCGTGCGGGGCCACCGTGCCCCTGACCGAGACGGCATAGCTACCTGGCAGCACATAGGAGAAGTCGGCGACGCCGTCGCCAGCGCCTGATGCCTGGTTCAGACCGCTGGCATCGACGTCGGCAGCGATGGGCACCTTCTTGCCCTTCACCCGGGCGAACACCACGGCCTTTAGTTGCGGGTCCTTATTCGCTGCACAAGGCAGGACCGGACCCCCGACATCGACCTGCGCGTTGGGCAGTTGGGCAGCTAGGTTGCTGGCTGCGGCCTTGCTCTTACCTGACATGTCTAGGCATTTCTGAATGAGAGTGCCATGTGCGCGCGAGCTGCCGTCTCGAGGCGTGCTGCACGTTCGTCGGATGCCAGTTGGACGGCAGGATCGAGGACTCTGCCTGCCCAGGAATGCAAGGGATCCCGATGGAAGCCGGTCCCCAACATGAACGAAAGCAGCACGAACAGAAAGCCGCCAGCGGGCCCGGCGAGTCCTTGTTGGCGCGCCGCGTTCAATTGTGAGGCTACGAAGTCCGCCATGAGCGCCTCGCCCTGAAAGTCGAACTTCTCCGGGTACAGCCTCTGCAAGCGCCCGCAGGCTTCGTCGACGGCCGCCCGCTCCTGCAGCGAAGGGACCGAGGCAAAGTCGAAATCACGTATGCGCACCATCGCGCGGACCACGCGCTCGCCGTCCTCGCCGGCAGTCTCGCCGAGGTAATGCATGGCATCGTCAACGGCCCCGTCGATTCGCTCGGTGGGGTCTGAACTTCGAGACGGATCAAGGCAGGCCCGTACCCAGGGCAACTGAGGGTCGACCGCGAAGTCGATGCCCAGCATCATCATCAGCAGCAACCAGCGTGCGCAGGCGTGCTGCGATTTGTACCCGGCCTCGCAAGCTTCGGACACGCCGATTTCGGTCCANCGAAGCATCGCTTCACGCCCGCCGGCCTGGTGGCACTCGCGGGGGTACCCTTGAATGAATAGGTCACACAGCCTGCTCTCGAAGGTCGTGCGCAGCTGACAGCTCAGCGCGTGTAGCTGGTTCTGTCGGATCAACAGCAACGCAACTCCTCTCCGGACGAATCAGGGGAAGGCTCATTATGTATGCCGTCACATGGTGGTCGGCGCAGGTCGCAGGCTGGATTGAGGATGGGCTGCTCAATCGCCGTCTTCTTCCACTGGCTGGGCGGGCTCGCCTGGCATCCAACGCCAGATCGCCACCGTAGGGGTCCACAGAGATCCGTTGTACGTCGCTTCTCGATGCGCTTGTCCGGCAAATGGGCGCCGCTGGTCGACATCGAGGACTGGCTCAACGGGCGGTCACTGGCCGAGATCCGAGGCTGACCTGGTCAAGATGACGCCGACTATGCCAGCAGCGGCAACCGCGCCTGCCGCAGAACGCCTTTGCTTCGCTCGAATTGCTCGAGCGCTGCGCCATCGGCACTCTCGGTCAGCCACTGCGCGACCGGGCCGAACACGAAGTCGAGTTCAACGGGCGTACAGGTCGGCAAGTAGGTTCGCATCACCCGCGGGTCGTAATAGCGGAACAGCAGCGCACGTCCACTTTCGTCCTGCACCTTCAGGAACTTGCGAAGATGGTGCCTCAGGTTCGACGCATCCTCGATCTTTAGGAACACGCCCCAGGCGTTGCTCCAACCATCGTCCAACAGCCTGGCCGTGAGTCGACTGTCAGGAAACAATTCCACGAGTTGCGGCGCCACCATCTCCAACGCCCGCGGCAACTTGCCGCTGTACAGGCACCTGAACTCCAGCCGCGACTCGAGCAGCGCCAGATAGATCTTCGGGTCGCGCGCGCAGTCCAGGATGGCCCACACGCCGAACTTGGACTTCACCCCCTCGGGCCACAGCAGGCTCACGATCTGCTCGCGCTGCTCGGGCGTCATGCCGCAGCCTCCGCGGCGGCGCGCGCCGCTGCCTTCGCGCATTCCTCGCAGAACGGCACGCCGTCCCGGGAAGCCTGCTGCAGCACGGCCACCTGGGCCGCCACGTCCAGGTCGCTGCCGAAGGTCGTCTCTGCCGCCGGCGGCGCAGCCACGGGCGCGGCCCGCGGGGCGCCAGCCGGTGGCGCAGCGGGGGCAGCGGCCGGCGCCGGCGCGGGCACCAGTCGCAGCAGCCTCGGCGCCGCACCGGCGATGCGCAGCCGGCCCGCGGCCGCCGTCGCAGCGAGGTGGTCGACGAGTCGGTGATCGTCGATACGCGACAGGTCCGTGCCATCGGCGAGCGCCAGTGCTGTCAGCCGCAGCCGCGCCATCGCTGCGTCGTTGCCCAAAGACGGTTCCAGCCATTGCCGCGCGCCCCCCAGGTCGTCGTGCGCGCTGATCGCGCCGCTGGCACCAGGCTCGTGCCAGGGCAGCAGCGCGTGCAGATCAGTCTCGGAGGGTCGGGATGGCATGCTGGTCTCGGCTGGCGAGTGTGGCTTGTTCAAGCACCTCGGGCAAGCCGATGCGCCGGGCGGCCGCCGGGCATGGCGCATCGGCGCCCGCCGGCCCGGCACGCGGCGGTTCGACGTGCCCGCGCCGTGAATTCATCGGCCGAGGATCCCCCCGCCACCTTCGATTCGATGCCCGTGCCGAATCCCTGCTTCCTGTGCGCGTCCAGGTTCGGCGCCAGGCCTCTGCGCTGCGGTGGCGACGCGTCGACTCCGCGGGTCTCGATCTTCATCGCAAGGTCCACCCGATGATGCTTCATCACTTCGATCTCGCCTATCGAGTACCAGATGCAGCCATCGTCATGCGTGCAGCGGAAATCCGTCGGGCCAGGCGCAGCGCACCTGGTTGGTGTAGCGGCCTGCGCCGACCGCAACCGTGTACTGCGTGTCGGACGGTGCGTCCAGCAGGCCCTTGGCCATCAGCGAATGACGCAGTGCCGGCGTCTGGCGCAGGATCTTGAAGAACGTCCCGAAGCGCGACTGCGCAGTCAGGGCGATCTCGCCGGAACCGGTGCTCTCGAAGATGAATTCGTAGACGTCCGGGAACGCGGCCGCAAAGCACGCCCGGTGATGTTCGTTGATCCAGTAGCTTTCCTTGCCACCACGCGTATAGGTGTCCATCTTGGAATGTTTGGCGAAATCGCGGCGGCGTAGACTGGCCGACCCACCCAGGCGCCCCTTCACCGTCTGCGATTCGTAGGACTTGTGTTCCGACAGCGCGAGCACCAGCCGCGCGTACGCGATGCACATGTCGAGCGCGCTGCTCAGGTGGCCGAACGGGGTCGAACCGATCGGTGAACCCCAATCGCGCAGCAGTCCGCAGGCCAGGTTGCGCGTGATCATCGCGGCGTCGGGCGGCGTCTTCACCATCACCTGCGCGTTGTGCACGCCTGGCATGGGCAGAAAGATCGCAGTGGTCGCNGGTGCACGTATGCGGCTCCAGTCCTGCGGCTTGAAGGTGGTGCGCATCTCGTGCATCGCCAGGATGCCCACGTAGCGCTCGACATTTGCCTCCAGCACCTGCGTGTCGGCCATNGACAGCCCGGCGTCGTTGCCGGCCACCGGGTCGACGGCGATGATGTTGCACTTGACGTCGCTGCCGAAGACTTCGTACATCTTGTTCGCGATGCGCATGCAGGTCACGGCGCCGCGNCTCCAGCCGACCAGGTTGACGACGCCAATGTCCTGGCCCTTGTCGAACTTCAGATCCTGGATCAGGTTGACGCTGCGGATGACGTTCTCATCCCAGCCTTCTCCGCTGAGCACGCCGTGCGCCAACGCCGACTTCTCGAAGGCCCGGGGGCCACCGGTCTTGCCGGCCGCATGGTCAGCGAAGCTGGGTCCCTTGAATAGGGCCTTCTTCAGCGAGAGGTTGACCTTGCGGTCGCCACTGATCGGGTTGACCTGCTGCGGCTGCTGCAGGCCATTGCCGGAGTGGCCCGGACCATCGTTGATCATGTAGTTGCCCACCCGGACCGCACCGCCACCGAGCTGCGCCTCGACGCCGTCGGTATGACCATGGAACCAGGCGACGAGCTCGTCCTCCTCGACGCCCTTGATGCGGTTGAAGCCGGTCCCGTGGCAATAGACCGTGAAAGTACTCATGAGCTTGCCTGTGTGTAGTCGAACCCCGCAAGCCTTGCCTGCGAGGTACCTTGGGAACTCTCTGTGGCGCCTACGGAGCCCGCAGCCACCGCAATGGACACCTTTCGTGCCCGTCCTCTTGGTCTAGCCTTCGTCGTTCACCGCCTGCCTGGCCTTCATGTTCATCGCGATGATTTCCTTGTTGACGTCCTCGTTGACGAAGTCGTAGCTGATGATGTTCGGCAGCGCGTAGTTGCGCACCGGCAGCGTCGAGTACATGACGCGCTGCTGCGTGACCACCTTGTTGCGCCGCCAGCCTTCCTTCTTGGATTCCTCCTTCTGCACCTCGAAGTCCTCGCCGTACATCGGGCCCATGCCTTGCATCAGGTGCAGCAGGTAGGCAGTGGAGGCGTGCGTACCGCCGTGAACCTTGCGGTCCTTGGTCGAGTAGTACGGGTCCTGCTTGGTGGTGCCGCGCTGGATGCCGGTGGTCGACACCGGGTTGACGTAGGTCTTCTGCCAGTACACCTGCCACAGGTGCTTGTTCCTGTCGGCGTGCTTCTCGTTGTGCTCGTACTGCCCCTTCAGGCCGTTGCAGATCACCTGGTCCAGCTTGTGCGTGCCGCTGTAGCAGCCGCAGGTGCTGATACCGGTGTCGTTGGCGGACTTCTGGCTGTATTTCGCGTAGCCGTGGATGCCTTCGCGCTGATTGATCACGGTGCCGAACTTCTCTTCGTCGAAGATGCAAACGAGGCCACCACCATTGCCGACGATCTCGCCTAGCGTCTTGTCGCAGAGGTTGCCGGTCCCCTTGTGCAGCGCACCCCGACCGCTGAGCTTGGCGATCTCGTGCGCATCGGTCGACAGCGACGTGTGCGAGATCCTGAAGATCGCCACCTCCGTCGGATGCGCCTTGCAGAACCTCGCCGCCCCCTCCAGGACGTCGTCGACCGAGGTCGAGCTGTAAGCGCCTTGCCCTGCGGTGGTGTGGTGCGCGACGACCTGCTTCTTGTGCGTTGCCAGGCGCAGGTCGAAGAAACGCGTGCCCGCCAGCAACTGCTCGGCGATCGTCAGGTTCTGCGTCGCGGCGTTCGANTCGGTCCCGAACAGCGTCTTATCGATGTAGTTCTTCGTCGTGCCCGCATCGTGGCTTCCGGGCAGGTGCATGTCGCCCAGTTTGCGGTCCTGGTATTGCCCCATCCAATCGCTTTGCGCCATCGCTCATGCTCCTACTAGAGAGTTCGGCTCGACCGAGAACGGACTGCGTCGGAGAGCCTCGGGTTCGTCAAGACCGTGTCGGATCGACGCCGCCGCGTCTCCTCAATAGCTCCACTCGCGACACTGTTTGTCGCCCGCCCAGCGGATGCTGAGCTTGCTGTGCGTCGCCTTGTGGCGCGAGGGCTGCAAATCGCCCTGCGCTGCCGTCAGCTTGCGGCCGGGCTCCACGCCTGCGCCAGCCGCGTCCGCATCGGTCGCCACGCGGACGCGGCCCACCCTTGCGTGGACCGTGGTGTCGATGCCATGCGCGCGCAGGAGGTGCCGGTGCATCCGCGATGCAAAGCTCGAGGATTGCGGGCTGATCGGGTCGCCGACGTCGGGGTCGCTGCCGGCACCGTCCGCGACGATGCTGATCACCGCGACGTCCGCCAAGCCCGCCGCAGCGAGCAGGTCGGCCACCGCCTCGCCATTGCGTCCGGACAAGGACCGCGCTTGCGCATCCCCGACGCCGACGAGGTACAGCCGCGAAGCCGGCGTCATTGCCAGCGTCACCGTGCCCCGGCCCGCCATCGCCTGCAACAACACGGCCGGCGGCAATTCGGCCGCCGGCGCCAGGGCAACCACTTCGGACGGCAACGNGCGAGCGCGCGCCTTGGCGTCCAAGGCCATGGCCTGGCGCAAGGTGTCGTCGTCCGACGGGTTGGCCGGCAGCGCCACGATCAACTGTCGGTCGTAACGAGAAGGACCGCCGGTCACGCCGACCCCGCGGTGCGCGCACGGTACCGGTGCGCACCGGTGGCTCCGGTCTCCTGAGACCTCATGACGCATTCATGTGGACGATCGAATAGCGCGGCCGATCCGCGTCCGCAGACTTGCCGTTCTTGACCGTCACGTTGACCTTCTGCAGCGGCTTCCATTGCGTCGGATCCGAACCCTCAATGAACACCACGCTGCCCGGGATCTTGAAATCCAGGTCCAAATGCTCGCAATCCGCCTCTTTGCCGGTATGGCCGTGGCCCCAGGCCTGCGGCGGGCTGGCGGCTGCGCGCTCGCTCTCCTTGGCCAGAATGGCCCCGACCACGATGGCCTCGAACGAGGCCTTCGGGATCTTGTTCATCCAGATCACGGTGTTCTTGTCCGTCGTCGCGCCACCCAGCGGATTGACGTCGGTCTTACCCTGGGCGGTGCGCTTTTGCTTGTAGCCCTCGGCACCGTTCCAGCCGGTGCAGGTGCAGCCAACGACGTCGCAGTTCTTGCCGGACGCTTTGGGATTCCCGCTGCCCGTGAAGTGCTTGCTCCAGTCGTGATGACAGCTCAGGCAGGTCTTGCCCTGTTCTTCACCCGAGCGGTGACCGAGCTGCTTGACGAACTTCTTGTGGGTCAGCTGTTCCTCGGCCGCCGCCATGTAGTCGGCCTTGGTCTTGCCCTTCGGGCTGCCGTCCTTGACGTACAGCTCGGCCGCGAGCGCGTCGACCTTGTCCTTCTTCTTCGTCGACGTGTACAGATGCTTCTTCGCGAAGTTGTTGTCGAAGCGGATCGCATAGACCTTCTTGTTCGTGGCCGTGACGAGCCACTCCATGCTGGCAGATGCCTGGCGCGAAGTGCCCAGGACCTTACCTGTGGGATCCTTGTATTCCTCCCACTTCAGCAATTCGTCGGCGTTGGACATGTTCGGCTCCTGCAGTTGTCCGGGGTCGGCCCGCCCGTGGCCGGTATCTAGAAGGCGTAGTTGAAGCCACCGTCGACCGCGGCCACCTGTACACGCTCGATTGGCTTGCCTTCCATCATCCGCGTCAGAAACTCCCGGCTGATGTCCGGCAGCATCGTGTTCGTCAGGATCGCGTCGATCATCCGTCCGCCTGATTCGCTCTCGGTGCAGCGCGAGACCACGAGCTTGACGACGTCGTCGCCGTACTCGAACGGGATCTTGTAGCGTGCCTCGACCCGCTTCTTGATCCGGTTGAGCTGCAGCTTGACGATCTTGCCCAGCATCTCGTCGCTCAGCGGGTAGTACGGAATCGCTACCAGCCGGCCCAGCAGCGCCGGCGGGAAGATCTTCAGCAGCGGCTCGCGCAGCGCCTTGGCCATACCCTCGGGGTCGGGCATCAAGTCGGGGTCCTTGCACAGGCTGGCGATGAGCTCGGTGCCGGCGTTCGTGGTCAGCAAGATGAGCGTGTTCTTGAAGTCGATGAAGCGACCCTCGCCGTCTTCCATGAACCCCTTGTCGAAGACCTGGAAGAACATCTCGTGCACGTCGGGGTGTGCCTTCTCGACCTCGTCGAGCAGCACCACGCTGTAGGGCTTGCGCCGCACCGCCTCGGTCAGCACGCCGCCCTCGCCATAGCCGACGTACCCGGGTGGCGCGCCCTTGAGGGTGCTGACCGTGTGCGCTTCCTGGTACTCGCTCATGTTGACGGTGATCAGGTTCTGCTCGCCGCCGTACAGCGCCTCGGCGAGCGCGAGCGCGGTCTCGGTCTTGCCGACACCCGAAGTGCCGGCGAGCATGAACACGCCGATCGGCTTGTTGGGGTTGTCCAGACCGGCGCGGCTGGTCTGGATGCGCTTGGCGATCATCTCCATCGCGTGGTCCTGGCCGATCACGCGCTGGGCCAGGCTCTCGGCCACCTTGAGGATGGTCTCCATCTCGTTGCGCGCCATGCGACCGACCGGGATGCCGGTCCAGTCGCCGACCACCGCGGCCACCGCCTGGTAGTCCACCGTCGGCAGGATGAGCGGGTTCTCGCCCTGCAGCGCCGTCAGCTTGTCCTGCACTTCCTTCAGTTTCGCCAGGTCGAGCTGGCGCTCGGACTCGCGATCGGCGTCAGTCAGGCCTTCGGCCGCGGCCTCGGCTGCGGCTTGGGCCTCGAGCTTGCTGCC
>JGI20214J51650_10000931_pt1 | contig 18456 bp, 19 predicted proteins | sample WetSurMetagenome_FD_51650 | JGI IMG/M metagenome (IMG submission 51650) | reverse complement strand
AGCTGGCGCGGATCGAGGAGAGAAAGGGCTCNCTTACTTCGCAGTCACCTGCGCGGAATCCTCGACGCTGACTTTCCGATAGCCCTTCGTCTCGAAACAGGTGTCGATGCTCTCTCGATGTTTACTGCCGGAGGCGATGGCATTGCCGAGTGCAGTCCGATAGGCGGTGTTGTAGCCGATTGCCTGATCCGCATGGACGCTGCACTCGTAGTAGTCCTCATACCATTCATTCTGGGTTACACCGGGCTTGGCCAGTTTTTGCGATGAAGAACAGCCCATCATCACGATGACGCATAGCAGAAGAGTCAGTTTTTTCATGGGACGGCCCTTTCGAACCGAGGCAGGTATCAGAAAATACATTTGAAACGGTTACTCTTTGCCGCAGGCCGGTCGCATTCTCGAACACGCCGGGTTTACGTGCGTTTCCCCCTGACGATGAAGTAAATGGTGCCGATGATGACGACCGCGAACAGGACGTAAAAGATCAGATCCATGGCAAGCTCCTTATGATAGTTTTTGTTTTCACTGCATGTGTCCGGTCATTTCTTCATCCCGGCAGTTACGCGGCTCTCACCTTGGTTGCCGTAAACCCGTATTGACTTTCCAGAATGTCTACGCTGACCCTCGCGCCTTCCCGAATCACACTCGGGTCGGACTCCTTGACGGCACTGTGGAGAAACATCACATTCTCGCCGTCATCGGTCCTGATAAACCCGGCGCCGATCGTACGGTTGAACCACCTCACGGTACCGTTCGTCATGTCCTCAACCTCCTTTCTATGAATTTCGATTCTCCGGGGCTCATCGAAACCCGCATCCGGAAGCTCCGGCCTTGTCACTCAATCCCCCGATGCCATCACCGCGGGATCGTCCGCCCGCATGCTCAATCTCACGACTTCCCTCAACTGCCTCTCCGGCAACGGGGTCATGACAAGATGAGTCGTATCACAGTGGTCTTGACTTCCCCTGTTGCGGCAGGTCATGGCTCCGGCCCGGATGATTTTCCCGATGGCATCCTCATCGTCGTGCGCTTCGACACGGATCAAACGGCTGCAGGGGGCAGGACATGAAAAGGTGTAGGTCATTTAACAGCTCTCCAGTCGGACATTTGGGGTGCTTCCCTGTTGTTTCCTTTAAAACATAATCTTCACATCTTCTTCAATCGGGCATACGATGAATACGATGCCTCCAATGCCTTAACGCGGGTTCATCGAAAGGATGAGGGATGCCGCAACTCGTTAACGGAAATACAATATCCTTTACGCTCAAACCGCTTGCGCCGTTTCGCCTCGATTACACCGTCTGGGCCCTCAGGAGGCGGCCCGTCAACGCGATCGATCGATGGGACGGGGCTGCCTGGCGCAGGGTGCACGAACTGGCCGAAGGAATCTTCGAGGTCCGGGTGACCCAGGCAGGGCCCCCCGAAGACCCGCTGCTCAGGGTGCTTGCCAGCGGGGAGAAACTGACGGGCGATGCGAAAACGCCGATCAGGAGTCTCCTCACCCGGATGTTGGGGCTTGAAATGGATCTGTCGGGTTTCTACGACCTGACGCGTCACCACGGGGCAATGGCCGCCCTTGCGGAGCGTTTCCGCGGGGTCCGGCTGCCAAGATTCCCCACGATATTCGAGGCCCTGGTCAACGGGATTGCATGCCAGCAGTTATCCCTGACGGTGGGGATCATCCTGTTGAACCGTCTTGCCGAATCGTACGGCGCCAGCCTCAGTACTCCCGAAGGGACCGTCTTCGGTTTCCCCCGACCCGAGAAGCTGGCCGGCGCCGACATTGCCGGCCTGAAACGGCTGGGGTTCAGCCGCCAGAAGGCGCGGGCGCTGATCGAGCTTTCAAACCGGGTGGCCCACAAGGCCGTCGACCTCCCCGGGCTTGAGGCCATGGACAACGCGCAGGCCGTAGAAAAGCTCATGGAGCTGCGCGGCATCGGCCGCTGGACGGCGGACTATGCCCTTCTCAGGGGCATGGGCCGGTTCATGATCTTCCCCGCCGGGGACGTTGGGGCGCGCAACAGGCTCCAGGACGTGCTGCATATCAGAAAACCCCTGGATGAAGAGGGTGTCCGGAGGCGCCTCCGGAAGTGGAACTCTTACGCAGGCTTGATCTATCTTCATCTGCTGCTGTCGGGACTGGCCGAAGAGGGACGTCTCTGACCCTGTCCGTCAACCTTTCTCCGATGGGAAAGTAAGGTTTTTCGCAGCACCGAAGCTTCCGATCCCCGATAGTATCAATCCAGGAAAGTCGCATAATGAACAAGAGATTGCTTATCGGGCAGAGACTGTCCTGAGTTGAAATCCTGCACTGATTCCAATAGATGACCGTATTCGTTCCCTGCACTTCACGGCCCTCCGGGGCCGACCCGCATAAGACAATCACAGACGGACAAAAGAAAATGAGTTCACCCCGGTCCAGGACACCGGGAGTTATATGGGAGAAGGAGGCAAGATTATGGGCGTTCATTTACAGGATGAGATCGCCAGGGTCGCTTATGAGCTCTACGTGAAAGGCGGCTGCATGCAGGGTCGGGATCTCGAATACTGGTGCGAGGCGGAAAGGATTGTCGCGACAGGGTATGCGGCGGCATCCCCTGCAGCCGAACCGCGGGAAAAAGGAAACGGCAAAGAGCGAAAAGGCAAACGGTCCGTCCAGAGACCCCCAAAGGGTTCCCGGAAGTCTGCGAAAGCCCGTGCGTGACGGGAACCATCGCTCTTCCGCGCATCCGTTGGATCTTGGTCTTTATACGGCGCAGCAAGACGCCGGACCCCTATCGGAAATTCGTTCCCAGGACAGGAGGTGTCACATGGCAAGAGAAGAAATGAAAAAAGACATGGAAAAAGCCAGGCAGTCAGGCCCCCCGATCCCTCTCATCGAGGAGAAGTGGTACGAAGATCTTTTCAAGAGGCCCATTACCCTTTTCAATCACCCAGCGGGATGGCCCGGGCTGAAATTCTCCGAGATGGAGGAAATGTCCTTTACGGCGGACATTTTCGAAGAGGGCAATGACGTAGTGGTGAAAGCGGACATGCCCGGCGTGAAGAAGGAGGATATCGATGTGAGCCTCAGCGACGACATGATCACGATCCGGGGAGAGAGAAAGAAGGAGGAAAAAGTCGAACGGAAGGATTACTACCGCGTTGAGCGCGCTTACGGATCCTTCACGCGGAGCTTCCGCCTGCCCGCCGACGTGCAGGCGGACAAGGCCGAAGCGAGATTCGACCGGGGCGTCCTCGAAATCCGTATCCCCAAGATGGAGGAGTCCAGGTCGAAGACGAAGAAAGTGCCGATCCGATAGGCTCCGAGGACGGCGATCCCGGCGCTGCAATGAACTGAAACTCACGCATGGCAGGAAATAACAGATGCCCGACGGCCCGTCAGCTCCCATACAAGAACTCTGGCCCCTTGCCGTGTATGCCGTTGCGGCATTTTGCCTGGTGGCCTCCATGATCGGGCTCTCCTGGGTCCTCGGTGAACGGCGCACCGGACGGGCCAGGGGAGAGCCGTACGAATCGGGTCTCGCACCTACAGGCACGGCCTGGATTCGTTTCGACATCAAATATTTTCTCGTGGCGGTTTTCTTCGTCATCTTCGACGTGGAATCCATTTTCATCTTTGCCTGGGCTGTTGTTGCCCGGGACGCGGGCCTGGAAGGATACCTGGCCGTCGCGATCTTCATCGGCGTCCTGATGGCCGCCCTGTGCTACCTGTGGCGGATGGGCGCGCTGGAGTGGGGGGAGATGAAGCGTGACAGATAGCACATCCGCAGGAGGTGCCCCGTGACGTGGTCCCTAACCGGAACATCGGCACACTCTCCGGGCGACGAGCGGCTGCATGCAGCGCAAAGACCGGCGAGCCGCAGCTTCGCCCTGGCGAGACTCCAGGATCTTCTGGCCTGGGGCCGCAAGAATTCCCTTTGGCCTTTCAACTTCGGCCTGTCGTGCTGCTACGTGGAGATGGCCACCAGCGCCACCAGCCGCTACGACATCGCCCGGTTCGGCGCCGAGGTGCTCCGGGGCACCCCGCGGGAAGCGGACGTGATGGTCATCGCGGGGACACCCTTCATCAAGATGGCGCCCCTGATCAGGCGGCTCTACGACCAGCTGATGGAGCCCCGCTGGGTCATCTCCATGGGATCCTGCGCGAATTCAGGCGGCATGTACGACATCTACAGCGTCGTCCAGGGTGTCGACAGGATCCTGCCCGTGGATGTCTATGTCCCGGGCTGCCCTCCCCGCCCCGACGCTTTCATCGAGGGCCTGCTTCTGCTCCGCGAGGCCGCTGGGCTAGAGCGACGCCCCTTGAGCTGGGTGGTCGGCCCGCAGGGTGTGGTGCGAAGTACGCTGCCGTCGATGCGGGATCAAAAAAGAGAGATGAGGCAAAAGACGATCGCGTTGCGATCGCCCGACGAAGTATGACCCCGGACTTCCAAGAACTTTATCTCGGGTTTCCGCTGTCAGGAGAGTACATGACCGAAAGGCCTGCCGTGATCCGGGATCTCGAGGAGAGATTCGGACAGAAGAACATCACTCTTCAGAACACGAGGGATGACATTCCAACGGCATGGATTCCCGGCGACCGGGTCCCGTCGATCCTGCGGTATCTCAAAGAGCAGATCCCGCAGCCCTACCGCATGCTCTACGATCTCACCGCCATCGATGAGCGCGAACGGGTGCATCGCCCGGATCAGCCCGCAAGCGAATTCACTGTCGTCTATCACCTTCTGTCTTTTGAGCGCAATGCCGACGTCCGCATCAAGACGCCCCTGAGGGATGACCGTCTCTCCGTGCCGAGCATCGTTGACCTCTGGCCCTCGGCAAACTGGTATGAATGCGAGGCCTGGGACATGTTCGGCATCCGCTTCGAGGGGCACCCCCATCTGCGGCGAATCCTGATGCCCCCCACCTGGCAGGGCCATCCCCTGCGCAAGGAACACCCTGCGCGCGCAACCGAGATGGACCCCTTCGAGCTCACCGAGCAGAAGGAACAGATTGAGGAGGAGGCGCTCCGCTTCCGTCCCGAGGACTGGGGCATGGAAAGGCACGCTCCCGACACGGATTTCATGTTCCTCAACGTGGGGCCGCAGCACCCCGGCACCCACGGCCCCCTGCGGATCGTCCTGGAGCTCGACGGCGAGGAGATCCGAAACGCCGTGCCCGACATCGGCTTCCATCACCGGGGCGCTGAGAAGATGGGCGAGCGGCAGACCTGGCACACCTTCATCCCCTACACCGACCGCATCGACTACCTCAGCGGCGTCATGAACAACTTCGCCTACGTCCAGGCCGTGGAGAGGCTCGCGGGGATTGTCGTCCCCGACCGGGCCAGGGTCATCCGGGTCATGATGGCGGAACTTTTCCGCGTCATCAGCCATCTCGTCTGGTATGGGACCTTCGCCCTGGACCTGGGCGCCATGTCGCCCGTCTTCTACACCTTCAACGACCGGGAACGGGCTTTTCGCATCGTCGAGGCCATCTGCGGCGGCCGGATGCACCCGGAGTGGTTCCGCATCGGGGGGGTCGCCCAGGATCTCCCCCGGGGCTGGGACAAAATGATCAGGGAATTTCTGGACGATTTCCCGAAGAAACTCGACGAGTACGATGGGATGATCATGGGCAATCGCATCCTTCAGGCCCGCACGAAAGGGGTGGGCGCCTGCACGCTCGAGGAGGCGATCGAATGGGGCCTCACGGGTCCCAATCTCCGGGCCTGCGGTTTCGAGTGGGACTTCCGCAAAAAGCGCCCCTACTCGGGCTACGAGCAGTTCGAGTTCGACATCCCGACGGCCCGTGGCGGCGACTGCTGGGGCCGCGCCGTCGTGCGCGTCGAGGAAATGCGCCAGAGCCTTCGGATCATCGCCCAGTGCCTGGAGAACATGCCCGGCGGCCCGTACAAGTCCGATCACCCCCTGGCCGCGCCGCCTCGGAAGGAGCGGACCCTGCACGATATCGAGACCCTCATCGATCACTTTCTGAACGTGAGCTGGGGCCCCGTCATCCCCCCCGGCGAGGCGGCCTTCGGCATTGAGTCCAGCAAGGGAAACAACTCCTACTACCTGGTGAGCGACGGCGGCACCGGCTCGTACCGGACGCGCATCCGCACGCCCTCCTTTGCCCACATCCAGGCCGTGCCGCTGCTCGCGCGCGGTCTCATGATCGCCGACCTGATCGCCATACTCGGCAGTATCGATTACGTCCTGGCCGATGTGGACCGTTAAGGGAAACAAAAAGGACAGCCCCATGCTGACGGAAGTCGAAAAGACAAAGATCCAACACGAGATCGATCAAAGCGAGTATCCCCGGGCAGCGTGCGTCGAGGCCCTCAGGATCCTTCAGGCACATCACGGGTGGGTCTCCGATGAAGATATCCGGGAACTGGCCCCGCTGCTCGGCATGACACCCGATGAGCTCGATGCCGTGGCGACCTTCTACCCCTTCATCTTCCGCAGGCCCGTGGGGCGGCACGTCATCTTAATCTGCGATTCCGTGAGTTGCTGGGTCATGGGATATGAATCCCTGCTGAGCCGCCTGAATGAGAGGCTGGGCATCTCGATGGGGGAAACAACACCCGACGGCCGGTTCACCCTGCTGCCCGTGTCCTGCATCGGGGCCTGCGACCGCGCCCCGGCCATGATGATCGACCGGGATCTGCACATGGATCTCGACCCGGAGAAACTCGAACGCCTGCTCGAACAATACACGTAGGAGAACTCCTTGGAACGTCCTCTCACCCGCGATATCCGCCCTGACGGCGAGCCTCTCGGCATCGGGGAATACGAGCGCGCAGGCGGATACGGGGCCCTTCGCAAGACGCTTCGCGAAATGACGCCCTCCCGCGTGCGGGACGAGGTGAAGGCATCGAACCTGCGCGGCCGCGGCGGTGCGGGGTTCCCCACGGGCGCGAAGTGGGACTTTGTCCCCATGGGCGATGACGCCCCACGCCCGAAGTACATCATCGCCAACTCCGACGAGATGGAGCCGGGCGCCTTCAAGGACAGGCTTCTCATGGAGGGAAACCCGCACCAGCTCATCGAGGGCCTGATCATCGGCGGCTACGCAATCCAGGCGGATCGCGCCTATGTCTTCCTGCGGTGGGAATACAACCGCTGTGCCGAGCGCATCGGCAGGGCCATCGAGGAGGCATACCGGCAAGGCTACCTGGGCAAGAACATCCTGGGCTCCGGTTACAGCCTCGAGATGCGGCTTCACGTGAGTGCGGGCCGATACATCTGCGGCGAGGAGACGGCCCTTCTCAACGCCCTGGAGGGCAAGCGCGGCATCCCGCGCTCCAAGCCCCCCTTCCCCCAGCTCTCCGGGCTCTGGGGAAAGCCTGCCATCGTGAACAACACGGAAACACTCTCGAACCTGCCCCACATCATCGCCAACGGCGCCGCCTGGTTCCGGGGCCTGAGCCGATGCGCCGACGGGGGGACAAAGATTTACGGGGTGAGCGGCCGCGTCATGCAGCCGGGTTCCTGGGAGCTTCCCCTGGGGACCCCGATCCGGGAAATTCTCGAGGAACACGCCGGGGGCATGAAGGAAGGGTTCAGCCTGCGGGCGATCATCCCCGGCGGCGCCTCGACGGAGTTCCTGCTCCCCGAGCACCTGGACGTGAACATGGATTACGACTCGTGCCAGAAAGCCGGGAGCCGCCTGGGCACGGGGACGATCATCGTCCTCGATGACCGGACCTGTCCCGTGGGCATGGTCCACAACCTGATCCGTTTTTTTGCCCGCGAGTCCTGCGGGTGGTGCACCCCCTGCCGGGAGGGGCTCGCGTGGCTGGAAAAGATTCTCCGGTCCCTCGAAGAGGGTGATGGGCAAAGCGGCGATATGGAAATCCTCGCAGCCAACACCCTTCTTCTGGGGCCGGGACACACCTTCTGCGCCCTGGCACCCGGCGCCATGGAGCCGCTCCAGAGCGCGCTCGGCTGTTTTCGCGAGGACTTTGAGCGACACGTGCGCGAGAAGAAATGCCCCTGGAGGTAAACGGTGGCAACCATCTTCATCGACGACAGGCCTTATACGGTCCCGGACGGGAAGAACCTGCTCGAGGCCTGTCTCACGCTGGGGTTTGACCTGCCGTACTTCTGCTGGCACCCGGCCATGCATTCCGTGGGGGCCTGCCGGCAGTGCGCCGTGAAGCTCTACCGGGACGAAAAGGATCGGAAGGGCCGGATCGTCATGTCCTGCATGACGCCGGCCGCCGAGGGGACGAGGATCTCCGTCGACGACCCCGAAGCAAGGGCCTTCCGCGCAAGCGTCATCGAGTGGCTCATGGCCAATCACCCCCACGACTGCCCCGTCTGCGACGAGGGGGGCGAGTGCCATCTGCAGGACATGACCGTCATGACGGGCCACGTCTGGCGCAGGTACCGGTTCCCGAAGCGGACACACGTCAACCAGGACATGGGTCCCTTCGTGAACCACGAGATGAACCGATGCATCCAGTGTTACCGGTGCGTCCGGTTCTACCGGGATTACGCAGGGGGGCGCGATTTCGACGTCTTTTCCTCTCACGCCCACGTCTACTTCGGCCGCCATGCCGACGGCCCCCTGGAAAGCGAGTTTGCAGGCAACCTGGCGGAGGTCTGCCCCACGGGCGTCTTCACAGACAAAACCTTCAAGGAACACTACACCCGGAAGTGGGACCTGCAGACGGCCCCCTCGGTATGCGTCCACTGCGGCGTGGGCTGCAACACGATCCCGGGCGAGCGTTACGGCACGCTGAGGCGGATCCGCAACCGCTTCAACGGTGAGGTGAACGGCTACTTCCTCTGCGACCGGGGCCGTTACGGCTACGGGTTCATCGACGGGGAGGGCCGGATCCGACAGCCCCTGATGCGCAAGGAAGGCCCGGGCGCCGATGGGGCGGCAGAACGCGCGAGCCCCGAGAAAGCGATCGCTCTCCTGAGTCCCCTCCTTCGTCCAGGGGGGTCAGCCGGTGTCATCGGCATCGGCTCCCCCCGGGCCTCTCTCGAGGCCAATTTCACCCTGAGGACCCTCGTGGGACCGGATCATTTCTTCTCCGGCCATGGCGAGACAGAGCACCGGCTCATCGCCTTGATCATCGACACCCTGATGAAAGGGCCGGCCCGCACCCCTTCTCTGAAGGAAGTGGAAAGGGCCGATGCCGTCTTCGTTCTCGGGGAGGACATTTCCAATACATCGCCCCGGATCGCCCTGGCCCTTCGGCAATCTGTGCGTCAAGCACCCATGGCCATCGCACAAGAGCTGCACATCCCGCCCTGGGATGATGCCGCCGTGCGAGAGGCCCTGCAGGAACAGCGGGGATTCCTCGCCGTAGCAGGTACTGCGCAAAGCCGTCTCGATGCGATTGCCGCGGCCACATTCCATGCGGCGCCGGACGATCTGGCGCGCCTCGGGTTTGCCGTGGCCCATGCCCTGAGTGACGCGGCTCCCCCCGTCCCCGATCTTACCGCTACGATGGAGGCCCGGGTGCAGGTCATTGCCAGGGCACTGAGCGATGCCAAGAGGCCCCTTGTCATATCCGGCACAGCGCTTGCGAGCGAGGCCGTGATTCGGGCCGCGGCCCAGGTATCTCGTGCCCTTTGTGATTCCGGGAAAGAGGCCCTGCTGTGTTTTGTCACGCCGGAGTGCAACAGCCTCGGGGCAGGCCTCCTGGGCGGAAAGCCTTTGGAGGAGGCCATAACCGTCGTGGAAAAGGGAACGGCCGGGACGATCCTCGTGTTGGAGAACGATCTGACCCGCCGCGCGGACGCGTCACTCGTAGATCGTCTCCTGGGATCTGCCCGCCGCGTCGTCGTCATCGATCACACCGACAGCGCAACCGTTGCCAGGGCGGATGTGGTCCTGCCGGCGGCAACCTTCGCCGAGCAGAGCGGCACCCTGGTGAGCCTCGAAGGGCGGGCTCAGCGGTTCTTCAGTGTGATCCCCCCCACGGGGGACATCCGGGAGAGCTGGCGCTGGCTTGTGGACATCATGCGCGCCTGCGGGCACAGCCGGAGCCCCGCCTGGCGGAATCTCGATGAAGTCACCGCCGCCATGATCGATGCGGTCCCCCCCCTCAGGATCCTGCGCTACGTGGCGCCCCCGGCTGACTTCCGAATGACGGGAAAAAAGATTCCGAGACAACCCAGCCGGTACAGCGGCCGCACGGCCATGACGGCCCACCTGGATGTGCGCGAGCCGAAACCGCCCGATGACCCCGACTCGCCGCTCGCCTTTTCCATGGAGGGTTGCGAGACAGCCCCGCCGCCTGCCCTGCTTCCCCGGTTCTGGGCGCCGGGGTGGAACTCTGTGCAGTCCGTCAACAAGTTCCAGAACGAAGTCGGGGGAGCGCTCCGGGGTGATGACCCGGGTCTGCGGCTCCTTGCGCCGGCAGGAATGGATGAACAGGCTTACACCCGCGACATTCCGCCAGCATTCGAATCCCGCGAGGGCCAGTGGCTGGCGGTGCCGCTTCACCACGTTTTCGGCTCCGAGGAGCTGAGCAGCCTCGCGCCTGGCATTGCCGCGCTGAGCCCGCAGCTATACGTGGCACTGAATCCAGGAGACAAGAAAAGCTTCTTCGGCGAGGGACAGATCGTCTGCATTGGCCTGCAGGGTCGGGAGCTGCAGCTCCCGCTGAAATACGACCGATCGCTGCCCCCGGGTGTTGCCGGGCTGCCTGCGGGTCTCCGCGGGCTCGAGGGGATTGCACTTCCTGCATGGGGATCGATCCGATTGCCCGGTGAAGAGGAGAAAGAATAACGTGAGCGTGACGGGGACCCTGATCATCATCGCCGCTGTCCTGGTTGCAGCCCTTGCAATCGCCGGGTTGAACATCTGGCTCGAGCGGCGTCTCCTTGGCCTCTGGCAGGACCGTTACGGCCCCAACCGGGTCGGCCCCTTCGGCCTTCTGCAGGTCCTGGCCGACATGATCAAGATCTTCACCAAGGAAGACTGGATCCCGCCCTTTGCAGACAAGCCCGTCTTCGTCATCGCCCCTGGGATCATCGTGGTCACGACGCTTATCGCCTTTGCCGTGATCCCCTATGCACCCGGCGTGGTGGTGTCCGGCCTCGACATCGGCGTCCTGTTCTTCCTGGCCATGTCGTCCCTTGGGGTCTACAGCATCGTCCTCGCAGGCTGGGCGTCGGACAGCAAGTACGCCCTCATCGGGGGCCTGCGCGCGGTGGCGCAGATGCTGGGCTACGAAGTGTACCTGGGCCTCTCCATCATGGGGGTCGTGATGCTGGCGGGATCCTTCAACCTGCGCCTGATCGTTGAGGCGCAGCGCAACCTGTGGTACTGCATCCCGCAGTTTCTCGGCCTTGTGATTTTCTTCATCGCGGGGGTTGCCGAGGCGCACCGCCTGCCCTTCGATCTCCCCGAGGCGGAAAGCGAACTGGTGGCCGGGTATCACTCGGAGTACTCCGGGATGAAATTCGCCCTGTTCTTCTTCGGCGAGTATCTCGGTATCACGCTCATCTCGGCCATGATCGCAACACTCTTTTTCGGCGGCTGGCTGGGGCCCTGGCTCCCGCCCCTGGCCTGGTTTGCCCTGAAGACGTTTTTCTTCATCTGCTTTTTCATCCTGCTCCGGGCGTCCCTGCCGAGACCGCGCTACGACCAGCTCATGGCCTGGGGCTGGAAGATCATGCTGCCGCTGGCGCTGGCCAACATCCTCATCACGGGCGCCGTCATTGTCGCACGGGGGTAAGGAACACATGTGGAGTCATCTCCGATCAATGGGACTCGTTTTCCTGCACGCTTTCCGGAAGCGGGAGACGGTGCTGTACCCCGAGGTCAAGCCCGCCATCCCGCCGAGGTGGCGCGGGCGGATCATCCTCTCCCGGGACCCCGATGGCGGTGAGCGCTGTGTGGCCTGCTATCTGTGTGCCGTGGCCTGCCCCGTTGACTGCATCGCCCTGCAGGCCGCCGAAGATGAATACGGGCGGCGCTACCCGGCCTTCTTCCGCATCAACTTCTCCCGCTGCATCTTCTGCGGGTTCTGCGAGGAGGCCTGCCCCACCTGCGCCATCCAGCTCACGCCGGATTTCGAGATGGGGGAGTATCACCGGCCCAGCCTCGTCTACGAGAAGGAGGACCTTCTCATCAGCGGCCCCGGGAAATACCCCGGCTACAATTTCTACAGGGTCGCCGGCCTCGCCATCAGTGGGAAGGCAAAGGGGGAGGCCGAAAACGAAGCACCGCCGGTGGATGTAAAAAGTCTTTTGCCCTGAATTGAGCGTGACCATGACCAATGCCTTCTACATTGCCTCAATCGTGGCCCTGCTGGCAACACTGCGGGTGATCACGGCAACGCACGCCGTCCACGCCCTGCTCTACTTCATCGTCTCGCTGCTTGCCGTGGCGGTCATCTTTCTGCTCATGGGTGCGCCCTTTGCCGCCGCCCTGGAAGTGATCATCTATGCCGGCGCCATCATGGTCCTCTTTGTCTTCGTCATGATGATGCTCAATCCCGGCCCCCGAGCGGTGCAGCGGGAGAGGCACTGGCTGACGCCCCGGACCTGGGCCGGGCCTGCCGTCCTAGCGGCCATCCTGGCGGCAGAGCTGGTTTTCATCACCGCAGCCGGCACGAGCCACACGCCGGGAGCTGCGCAGGTCTGCCCGGCGGAGGTGGGCATGGCCCTCTTCGGGCCCTACCTGCTCGGCGTCGAGATGGCATCGGTGCTGCTCCTTGCCGGTCTCGTGGGGACTTATCACCTGAGCTGGCACCTGGGGCGCAGACGAGATAACGAACGGAAAAGGGAGATCGTCCCATGAACGGCATTCCCCTGGAACAGGGCCTCATCGTGGCCGGGCTCCTCTTTGCGCTGGGAGCCGCCGGAGTTCTGATCCGGCGGGATGTCCTGTTCATCCTTCTTTCGCTGGAGATCATGATCAATGCCGCGGGGCTCGCTTTTGTCACGGCCGGCGCCATGTGGCTCCAGCCCGACGGCCAGGTCATGTTTGTTTTCATCCTTGCCGTGGCGGCAGTGGAAGTGGCCGTGGGCCTGGCCCTGGTCCTGTGGCTCTACCACTGGTTCCGGACACTCGACGTGGATCGCGCAAGCAGGATGAGAGGTTGATATGCTGCACTGTCTCTGGCTCATCCCGACCCTGCCCTTTGCCGGTTTTCTCATCCTGGCAATGGCGGGCACCCGTCTGCCGCATCGCGCCGTTGCGTCCGTCGGTGTCGGAGCGACGGGTCTGTCGGCCGTGCTTGCCCTTCTCATCGGCGCAGACTACGCCTTGCGGCCTCCTGCCGGAAATGCATTCGCGCAGCCCCTCTGGACCTGGATGACGGTGGGGGGCTTCTCACCGTCGATCTCCCTTTATCTCGACGCCCTGTCGGTCGTCATGACCCTCGTCGTCACCGTCGTCGGCTTTTTCATTTTCCTCTACTCAGCGGAGAACATGGGACAGGAAGAGGGCTACAGCCGCTTTTTCGCCTACATGAATCTTTTTGTCGGCTCCATGCTGACGCTCGTGCTGGCGGACAACCTCCTGGTCCTCTATCTCGGCTGGGAAGGCGTGGGGCTGTGCAGCTACCTCCTCATCGGCTTCTGGTATCGCGATGCCGGGAACATCCACGCAGCCAACAAGGCCTTCATCGTCACGCGCGTGGGCGACACCGCGCTTGCCATCGGGTTGATCCTCCTTTTCCTGCAGCTCGACACGCTCAGCATCCGGGAAATCCTGGCCCGGGCGCAGGCACAGTGGCCGCACGGCTCCGAAGCGGCCACCTGGGCAGCGCTTCTTCTCCTGGGAGGAGCCGTGGGCAAATCGGCGCAGCTTCCACTGCAGACCTGGCTGCCGGATGCCATGGCGGGCCCGAGCCCGGTGAGCGCCCTCATCCACGCAGCGACCATGGTCACGGCCGGTGTCTATCTCATCGCCAGGACCCACGGGATCTTCACCCTGGCCCCGGAGGTTCAGTTGCTCGTCGCCGTCATCGGCGCCGTCACGCTGCTTCTCGCCTCTGCAAGCGCCCTCGTCCAATGGGACATCAAGCGGGTCCTGGCCTGGTCCACGATCAGCCAGATCGGCTACATGTTCCTGGCACTCGGCGTGGGGGCCTGGTCTGCCGCCATCTTTCACTTTCTCACCCACGCCTTCTTCAAGGCCCTGCTTTTTCTCGGCGCCGGTGTCGTGATTGCGGCCCTCGCCGACGAGCATGACCTCCACAGGATGGGGGGCCTGCGCCGCGAGTTGCCCATCACGTTCTGGACCTTTCTTGCCGGAGCCGCGTCGCTCGCGGCCCTGCCCCTGGTAACGGCGGGCTTTTACAGCAAGGATCTCATCCTGAACCAGGCGTGGGGCTCTTCTCCAGGCGGCCCGCTGCTCTGGGCGGCCGGTCTTGGCGGCGCCTTTCTCACGGGTCTGTACACCTTTCGAATGGTCTTCCTGGCCTTCTTCGGCGAGAGCAAAACGCCCGTGATCCGCAAGCCGGGTGTGGCCATAACGGTCTCCCTTGTCGTCTTCGCGTTCTTTTCCCTTGCGAGCGGGTTCCTCCAGATGCCGGCCTTGATTGCGCCCGTGTCGGTGTACTCGGACTTTCTCTCGCGATCCTTGCCTCCGGCTGCCGCCGCAACCGTGCCGCGCACCACGGAAATTATGCTGTTTCTCTCGGCCCTGATCGTGCCCGTCTTCGGGGTAGCTGCCTCCTGGTGGCTCTACATCAGAGAGCCGGGCCTCCCGGCGTGGGTTGCGCAGAAACCAGCCGGCGCGGCACTCCACCGATTCCTGCTCGGGGGGTGGGGCTTCGACAGCCTCTACGATACGCTTTTCGTCCGGCCGTTTATCTTTGCGGCCCGCCTCAACCGCGATGATTTTGTGGACCTTGTCTACGGCGGGCTTGCCTGGTGCAGCGCACAATTGTCCGGACGGCTTGTGCAGACCCAGTCGGGGATGATCCGGCGCTATGCCGTGGGGGTCCTTCTGGGCACGGTGGTTGCCCTGGGGCTGACCCTCTTTTTCAAGGAGCTGCCATGATCCTCCTGTGGATAATCCTCATCCCCTTTGCGGGGGGGCTTGCAGCCTGGGTCGCAGCCAGGCGGGATCACCGGCTTGCGCGCTGGGTATCCCTGATCGCCCTGGCTGCCGACCTGGTGCTCCTTGCCTGCCTGTGGTGGGGCGGGCATGGCAACCCGGGCCCTGCTGCGGGTGTGTGGATCGCCGAAATCGAGAGGCCCTGGATTCCTACCCTGGGGATCGGCTTCCACCTGGCCATGGACGGGCTGAGCCTGCTGCTCGTCCTTCTCACCGTCTTCCTGGGCCTGGTGGCCGTGCTGGCTTCGTGGACCGAGATCAAAAGCGACGTCGGTTTCTTCCATTTCAACCTGATGGCCACCCTGACGGGGATCATCGGCGTCTTCATCGCCATGGATCTCTTTCTCTTTTACTTCTTCTGGGAGCTCATGCTCGTCCCCATGTACTTCCTCATCGCCCTGTGGGGACATGAGAGAAGGCGTTACGCCTCCATGAAATTTTTCATTATCACGCAGCTGAGCGGTCTTGCGATGCTGGCGGCGATCCTGGCTCTCTTCTTCATCCACGGCAGTCAAACCGGCACCTACACCTTCGATTACCGGAAGCTGCTGGGGACACCCCTCTCGCCGGACGCCGCGCGCCTGATCCTGGCGGGATTTCTTGCGGCCTTCCTGGTCAAGCTGCCGGCCGTGCCTTTCCACACGTGGCTTCCCGACGCCCACACGGAGGCCCCCACGGCGGGCAGTGTCATTCTCGCCGGCCTGCTGCTGAAAACCGGGGCCTACGGCATCATCCGTTTCGCCGTTCCCCTCCTGCCCGGGGCCGCCATGGAATTCGCGCCGATGGCCATGGCGATCGGAGTCGTCGGCATTCTCTACGGCGCCCTGCTGGCCTTCGCCCAGACGGACATCAAGAGGCTCGTCGCTTACACGAGCGTCAGCCACATGGGCTTTGTGCTGCTGGGGATCTTCGCCTGGAACGAGGTGGCCCTCCAGGGAGCCGTCATCCAGATGCTCTGCCACGGCGTGAGCACGGGCGCCCTCTTCATCCTGTGCGGCGCTCTCCAGGAACGCATCGGCACGCGCGACACGCAGCGCATGGGAGGGCTGTGGGGTGCAAGCCCACGCATGGGGGGGATCTGGATTTTCTTTGCACTGGCTTCCCTGGGCCTGCCGGGGATGGGAAACTTTGTCGGCGAGTTCCTCGTCCTTCTCGGCACGTACCGCGTCAGCGTCCCCATGACGGTGCTCGCCGCGCTGGGGCTGGTCGCCTCGACGATCTACGCCGTCTGGATGGTGCAGAAGATTTTCTTCGGGATGAATGTGCAGGGGTGGCGCATCCCTGATCTCTCCGGCCGGGAGATGGTGTCGCTTACCGCCCTGATGGCCGCCATCCTCTGGATCGGCCTTTACCCGCAGCCCTGCCTGGATGCGGCCCGCGGGAGCCTGGCGAGCCTCCGGGAAAAAGCGCAACTCGCCCACCAGGTCACCATCCAGGACAAACCCGTGCAGGTTGGCCGTGCAGGAGGCGCCCATGAGCTTCCGTGACGCCACAGCTCTCATGCCCCTGCTCATCCTGACGGCCGCGCCGGTGGCGATCATGCTCGTCATCGCCGCGAGACGAAGCCACCTCCTTACCTTCACCCTGTCAACAGGGGCTGTCGTTGCTGCGCTGGCATCCATAGCGCCTGCCGCCGCGCTGGCGCCGCGGCAGGTGTCGGCGCTCCTGATCATCGACGCATACGCCCTGTTCTTCACGGGGCTTGTCCTCCTGGCCGGGCTCTTTGTCATGTTGCTGTCTTACGACTATCTGAAGCGGCACGAGGAAAGCCGGGAGGAATTCTACCTGCTCCTGCTGACGGCCCTGCTGGGTTCGATGATCCTCACGGCGTCAAGCCACTTTGTCTCGTTCTTCCTGGGGCTCGAGATTCTCAGCGTCTCCCTGTACGCGCTGATCGCCTACCTGCGCATCAACGCGCTCTGCATCGAGGCGGGGATCAAGTATTTGATCCTCGCCNCCTTCTCGTCTTCCATCCTGCTCTTCGGGATGGCGCTGGTCTACGCCCGCACGGGGACCCTGGCGCTTGCCGGCATCGCCATGGCAATGACTGCGGCCGGATCGGCGGAGCCGGCCCTCATGGCGGGCACGGTCCTGATCCTCGTCGGGATCGGTTTCAAGCTGGCCGTCGTCCCGTTCCACATGTGGGCGCCCGACGTCTATGAAGGAGCGCCGGCGCCCGTGGCGGGTTTTGTCGCAACCGTCTCCAAGGGGGCCGTGTTCGCGTTTCTCCTTCGCTATTTCATGGAGCCCGGAATCGCCGGCGGGAGCGTGCTCGCCTCGATTTTCACGGGGATTGCAATCTTGTCCATGTTCGCGGGAAACCTGCTGGCCCTGTTCCAGGACAACGTGAAGCGGCTGCTGGCCTACTCGTCCATCGCCCACATGGGTTATCTCCTCGTTGCCTTCCTGGCCTCTGGGCCCCACCGGGTGATAGCCTCGATCTTCTACCTGGCCGCCTACTTCGTGACGACGCTGGGCGCCTTCGGCATTGTCTCGGTCCTGTCGGCAAGCGAGCGCGACGCCGATGCCCTGGAAGATTATCGCGGACTGTTCTACCGGCGTCCCTGGATTGCGGGGATCTTCACGGCCATGCTCCTGTCGCTGGCAGGCATCCCCCTCACGGCAGGCTTCATCGGGAAATTTTTCGTGATCGCCGCGGGCGTTGCTTCCAGCCACTGGCTGCTCGTCGCAAGCCTCGTGATCACCAGCGCAATGGGGCTCTTCTACTACCTTCGCGTCATCGCTGCCCTCTACACCCCCGCAACCCCGTCAGCCGCCGACATCGTCCCGATCCGGCCGCTGGGGAAGATCACGCTGGCCGTCCTGGTCGTCCTTCTCTTCGCACTGGGTGTTTACCCGGGACCGGTGACGGATTTGATTTCAGTCATAACGGTAAAATGAGGATGTCCCGGAAAGGAGAACAACCATGAAGAAAAATCCCCTCGTGAAGCTACAGGGCCACGGCCAGAGCATCTGGCTCGACCTGCTCAGCCGCAACATGCTTGTCTCGGGAGAGCTCAAGCGGCTCATCGAGGAAGACGGCCTTTCGGGAGTGACATCCAACCCGGCCATCTTCGAGAAGGAGATGACGGGAAGCCCCGCGTACGACGGCAGGATCCGCGNACTCTCCCTCGAAGGAAAGAATGCCGAGGAGATCTACCGCAGCCTCGCCGTCGAGGACATTCGCATGGCTGCCGACCNGTTCCGCCCCCTCTACGATCGACTCGAAGGACGGGACGGGTTTGTCAGCCTCGAGGTTTCGCCCCGCCTGGCCCGCGATTCCGAGGGTACCGCCGCCGAGGCCCGCATGCTCTGGGCGGCCGTCAACCGGCCGAACATCTTCATCAAGGTCCCGGCGACCCGCGAGGGGCTCCCCGCCATCCGCAAGCTCATCTCCGAGGGGATCAACGTCAACATCACCCTTCTCTTCGG
>JGI20214J51650_10000929_pt1 | contig 18471 bp, 21 predicted proteins | sample WetSurMetagenome_FD_51650 | JGI IMG/M metagenome (IMG submission 51650) | reverse complement strand
ATGAACATGGGGAAGTATGTGTTGCGGTGGCCTGTAGCTTTGATTTTTTGGTTAACAACTTCTTGGATTTTTTCCCAAACTGCGTAGGCGTCTGGGCGAATAATCATGCACCCTTTGACGGGCGCGTAATCTGCAAGTTCAGCTTTTAGGACGACTTCGACGTACCATTCGTTGAAGTCTATGTTTTTCTTTACCGTAACTCCAGTATCAGACATGCGGAATCTCTTCTTGGGAGATTTATGCGTTTGCAGCATATAAAACCGTAACGGGAGCAAACCCACTAAAATATTAATTTAAGAAAGAGCTTTTTTGGTTATTAAAAAATAAAGAAGGTTATTTTTTGAAGAGTCCCTTTCTTTCAGGGTAGTCTTTGCATTCGTAGATTCGTAGTTGTCTTTGGGGTTCGATGCGGCAACGTTTACGTGCATTTTTGCGCCTCAGAAGCGGCGCGAGTTGGAAGAAGGGGCATTTATTGCATAGTGTGCTCATACTGGTTCTCCTATCGTGTCATCATTCTTCGGAAGACTGGTAGTGCGATTGCTATCATTACTATGCCGAACACTATCAAGATTATGAGTTCATTGGCTATCTGCGGTATTCCTGCACCTAGCACCATAACTTTTCTTAGTGCGTCGGATGCGTATGTTAAGGGTAATGCTTTGCTAATGTCCTGCATGTACCATGGCATCTGCTGTATAGGGAAGAACACTCCGCTTAGGAACATCATTGGGAACATCAGTGTCATCATAAGCATCTGAGCAGTTTCTTGGTCTTTGGTGAAAGAAGTTATGACTATGCCTAAGCCTACGAAGCTAAACACACCCAGTAAGAGCAGCGCAAACACTAGTAGGATACTGCCTTGTATGGCGACCCCGAATATGCCGATTGCTAATCCTAAGATTATGAGTCCTTGGATTAAGCCTCGGGCAGTCTGAGCTGCAGTCTTACCCAACAATATAGATAGCCGGTTTACTGGTGCAACCATCATGCCATCCATTGTACCGATTTCTTTTTCCTGTGAGATGGCGACTGGCAAACCTGTCATGACACTCATCATTACAGTCATAGCCATTATGCCTGGAGCGATGAAGTCAAANTAGCTTGGATGACCCGAAACTANACCTTGAGTTTTTACACTGTAGGGTTGCACGACTGCGAGCGGGTTTGTCGCATTCAATGGCAGAACGTTATGTATAGCTAGCTGTTGNCCCATTGCACTGAATACTCCGGTTAATGCTCCNTGGATTGTGGCTGATATCTGCGGGTTGGATTCGTCGCTGACTATGATTATTGTGCCTTGCTGCCCAGACAGGAGGGTTTGGCTGAAGTTGCTCGGAATCTGTATACCACCTTGAAGTTGCCCTCTCTGAACCATATCCTTGAGTTCCGCTGGGCTGGATACGTTGGTTATAATGAGCATGTGGGTTTGATTGTTAATCTGTTGCAGACCTGCAAGGAAGCTTTGGCTAGCAAAAACGTTGTTAAAGCCTGAATCCTCGTTAACCATGCCAACTTTCAGGTCGGTGATTGTTCCGTTAGATGGATAAATAAAACCGACCATGACCATCATGAACAGGGGCATAACGACTAGGAGAATTAAGCCAAGCCTGTTTCTGAACAGTTCAGTTAAGTCTTTTTTCGCGATTCGGTAGCTATGTTGAAGAATAGTTTTTGTGGTCATGTCTATCACCGTACCCTCTTTGGTGCTCCACCAAAACGTCCTCCTGGACCCTGTTGCATAGGTATTTTTTGGTCTGCGCTGTCTCTAACTTCGTGCCCCGTAATATGCAGGAAAACATCTTCAAGTGAAGGCTGGAGATTAGCCATGGAAGTGATTTTTCCGTTTTTGGCTCTGACTGCATCGATTATGTTGTCGAAAGCTTCTTCTCCGTGAACAATAAGATGTAAACTCGTTGAGTTTTCTTGGGTCACGGCATCCGCACATTTGAGGCTTTTTATTGAAGCCACTAAGTCCGGTGTTAGGTTTGCGATTTCAAGTTTAACAATCATGGTGTCTCCTCCTGAAATTATTTTTTTAAGGTTAGTTGAAGTATCGAGTGCAATGATTTTTCCATGGTCAACAATTGCTATGCGGTCACAGAGCAAGTCAGCGTCAAGCATCATGTGGGTAGTAATGATGACTGTGGTTCCTTGTTCCTGGTTGAGTTTTTTTACGAAATCCCTGATTTCAACGGATGACTGGGGATCTAAACCCAAGGTTGGCTCATCGAGGAATAGGACTTGGGGCATGTTGAGTAGGGCACGTACTACGTTCATTCTTTGGCGCATGCCAGTTGAGAAGGTGCCTACTTGGGCATTCTTCCATTTGGTAAGCTGGACCAGTTCTAGTAATTCGTCGATTCTTTTGTTCAAGGTGTCTTTGGGTATGTTGAAAAGGCTGCCGAAGAACCAGAGGTTTTCTTTGGCGGTTAAGCGGTTGTAGATAATCATTTTTTCTGAAACTATGCCAATGAGTTTGCGGACCTCCATGTCGTCTTTTACAGTGTCATATCCGCCGATGGTCGCAGTCCCCTTTGTGGGTCTTGATAGGGTAGAGAGCATGCGCAGTGTGGTACTTTTGCCTGCTCCGTTTGGCCCCAGCAACCCGAAGATTTCACCTTTTTTAACATCGAATGATATATCATCTACAGCTGTGAATTTGTTGAACATCTTTGTTAGATGATCTACCTCGATTATGGATTCATTTGCCATTTTACTTCCCCATTAATCTGAATATTATTCAGTGCAATATATAGCGGTAAAATATAAGTATTACCCACATACAATATAGTTTTGAAACACGATGGCATCAGAATCTGAAGACAAGACAACAGCAAGCTGGATGAAAGAAGCCCAGAAAGGCTACATACGAATGGGCGTCCTCATTTTGCTCAACAGAAAAGCCTCTCACGGCTACGAAATCATGAAAGAAATCAACAGCCGAACCAAAGGCTTCTGGCAACCCACAGCCGGCGGCGTCTACCCAATCCTACGTGACCTAGAAAAATCAGGATACATCAAAGGTCACTGGGAGACACAGAAAAATAGACGATTAAAGGTATACAAAATCACTCAATCAGGCGAAACAATTCTCAAACACGCTATTGTGAAACAAGCCCAAATCTTCAACAACATCAGTAGNCTTTTTCACGAATTCGCTCGAGATGTTCTAAACATTGAAACCGCAACTATNCCAATACCNANCGTGCCTTCGCCCTTCACTCCNTTTCTTGAAGATAAATCAAACAGTGAAGAGAACTTCAAACACTTAGAGTTTGAACGGAAACACCTTCTGGAAATAGTTAAGAAAAGTCAGGAACAACTAAAACTCCTCGACAAACGTATAACAGAAGTTAGAAAACAAACAAAACCAACTTCTTCTCCACCGCCGACTTAGGGCTCAGGAAAATCGTGTAAATGATTAAATCTGTGACTGTCTATCCTTATGGAGAGTGTGAAATAATTGTTCCGTGTTAGAGTTAACAAAATTGAATCCACCCGAGATTTAGATGGTAATCTTGGAAAGAGAATTGAACTCCTAGAAGAAAGAGAAGTTAACCCGTACATCGTAAGACCTCAATCTGACGAAGCCAAGATGGCACAAGATATAATGCAGGCGCTTCAAACACAGATGCCTTTTCTTCCACAGCGCACTCAGATGGCGACACCCAAAATAATCCTGTTCCTAACTGAACAAGAATACGACAGCTTCGGCGTAACCTTCGACGTAAATCAGGTTTACGAGGTTACGCTTGAAAATCAGGCGATTCGTTTCAGGAAAGTTTGAGAAGTTCCTTCCTTATTTCTTTTAACGCAGAATGTTTCGGGTGAAAAGATAGCACAAACATCATGTTTCGCAGTTTATTACTAATTTCTTCTAAACCTGATATTTTGCCTTCATCACAGTATAACGGAATGGGCTCTTCATCATCATTTTCTTCGTAATAGACATAAATGGGCGATGATGCCCTTTCGAACCTTATTATTTCAAAATCCAGATTCAAACGTTTAGCAGTATCTTTTGCTGCGGTCCTAACGGAATCCAACCGTTTCCTACTTGGAATCCCGGTTGAGGCATAAACCATCAGTTTCCCACAGTTTCCTTTTAACATGTTAATCATCCAACTTCTTATCCGTAAAAATCTCTTTTAAAACGAATCCGTCAACGACNCTTCCGAGAAGTGGAGAGATGCTTGAAAGTGAACCTGTCATATGCAAAGATTGTTACTGTGTATGTGCAACAACAACGACTTAAATTCTCAAGAAAAACCCTCTTTTTTATAGAGGTGAAAATAAAATGGCGATTGGCGAAAAACTTTGGGAAGGTAAAGGCAAGAGTGGGGCTAGCTTTATAAAATCAATCAATATGGAAGGCGTAACTTCTATGTACACGTGGATGGCTCAGATGAAAGGTATGGGAAAAGCTAAGGGCGTAGATTGCAACCTAAACGTCACAGGTGTAAGCATGACTCCTCCAAAAGGCTTAGCAATGTCCACCGATCAAGGAATGATCATGACCATGACTGGCGATATGGGTACGATAAAAGGATATGACTTAATGAAGATGGTGCCCGGTAAAAACCCAACAAGTGTAGGCTTATGGAGTTTCATGACTATGTCTACGAAACTAGCCTGGCTAAACGATACTATTGCTCTGGTTACTTTTGAAGCCGCTGACCCAATGTGGATGGAAATGAACATTACGATCTGGGAATGGAAGTAGGTTTAGGTCTGAATTTTATGCAAGAACATGAAAGTTGGCAGATGCCTGACTGGTGGTGCCGAGACAAAAGGCCATCCGATGATAGTGTCTATTTTGAGAACATGTGCCGTGTTATTTTTCAAGCTGGTTTAAACTGGCGTGTAATCGACAACAAATGGCTAACAACAAAGAAAGCTTTTGCAGACTTTAACATCCTCGATGTCGCTAACTTTACGAACACTGNTGTCGAGACGCTAATGAGAGACCCTGGCATAATTAGAAATAAAGGCAAAATCAAAGCAATCATACAAAACGCACAGAATTTCATGGCAATAGAGAAACAGTATGGTTCATTCCAGAAATACTTAGACAGCCTAGACAAATCCGACAACTATGTGAACGCTGTCAAGGATTTGGTCAACAAATTCAAGTGGCTGGGNCCACCTTCAGCAAGTCTTTTCTTGTATACCGTGGGNGAAAAAATCGAGCCATGGTAAAANAATTTTTCCCNTTTTGTTAAAACTATATTTTTAAACTTCTCTTTCTTTTTTTATTGCGAAGAATGTAAATGAAGGTTAGAGCACACTTGTTAATTTCAGGAAGAGTTCAAGGTGTTTACTTTAGACAGAGCACTCTGGTTGAGGCGCAAAACTTGGGTGTTAACGGTTGGGTGCGAAATCTGATGGATGGGCGGGTGGAAGCGGTTTTTGAAGGTGAAGAACACGCGGTTAAAACGCTTGTTAACTATTGCCGCCAGGGTCCTGCTGCTGCAAAAGTGAATAATCTGGAAGTCAGTTATGGACCTTCTAAAGGCGAATTTTCGAATTTTACTGCGCTTTAATTTCGTTACGCTTTTTTCTTGGGCACCCTGAAATGTGAATCCTTCCCTGCGCTTATGTATTCGCCTCCCATTCCGCGCACTGCAGACGCGATTTTTGCGAAGTTCTCAGAGCCCAGAAACTGCTTGGGTTTAATGATTATGTAGTCGCCTTTTTCGTCGAAGCTTAGTCGGGCTTCGAGTTCTTCTGGGAAGGACATGCGAATGTCGTCGAGCGACCTTTGTTTTGATGCTTCGTGCGGTGCTGCTGGAGATGCCGATGACACAGGTATTGAAGTCGGGATGTAGGTTTTCGGCGTTGGCTGCGTGATTTGGCCAACCGCGAGCGACTTGAGTGATGCCGAAACAGACCTTAACTCCTCGGAAATCTTGTTCAAAGAAACCGTTATCTCATCGACTTTTTGCAACAATTGATTTAGCTTTTCCCTGTCACTGCTCACAAAAGTTCCCTCTCAACTCCTAAATAACCCCAGACGCTTATTAATTATTTGCAGACTCCACAGATAGTTGAAAAAATGAATGATTGAAATCGATGGAAGCCAAAAAAGCGGAAGTGGCACAATCCTTCGCCTATCAATAGCCATGGCAGCCATCACTAAACAACCGCTCCATATAACAAACATCCGTCAAAACCGTCCTCAACCTGGATTAAAGCATCAACATTTAGAGGCAGTTTTGACTGCAGCGAAACTCTGTAATGCCAAGGTGAAAGGAGCAACATTAGGCTCAAGAGAACTCTGGTTTGAACCACAGGAAATTAAAGGCGGAAACATAGAAGCAGTAATTGAGACGGCAGGGAGCATTCCCATGTTGTTTTCTGCAGTGTTGCCAATTTGTCTCTTTGCCCAAAACACTGTGCGCGTGCATGTTGCTAAAGGTGGAACAGACACGATTCATGCTCCAACCATCAACTACCTCCGAAATGTTTTCTTGCCAGCCTTGAAGTTGATGGGTGTTGAAGCTGGGATTTCTATTCAGAAATACGGTTATTACCCCAAAGGCATGGGCGAGTCAACATTAACCGTTAGACCTAACCACCACCTTCAACCCTTTTGCATCGAAGATTTCGGAAAGTTGGAAGAGATTAAGGGGTTTTTCTGTTTGTACCTTCCTTGCTGATAGGCAAGTGGCGGAGAGACAGGCGAAAGCAGCAAACGATTATCTTTCACAGCAAGGTTACGTGCCCCAAATCCAAATCGTAAATGATCAATCCAACCCAATCCAGAAAGGCAGTTCAATTGTACTATGGGCACAAACCGACACTGGCGTAATCGTAGGCGCTGACGCAATCGGGGAACTGCGCAAAATGGCTGAAGCCGTCGGCAAAGAAGCAGCCCAAAAACTTCTGTCCGAGCTTTCAGTTAAACCAACAGTTGATGTTTTCTTGGCGGATATGCTAATTCCTTACCTGGCGCTCACCCAAGACAGGTCAACCTTCTTGGTCCGGGCCATTTCCGAACACATAGAATCCAACGTTTGGCTCATGGAAAAAATATTAAACGTTAAATTCACCATCCAACGAGATACAAACCTTTACCGAATAGAAAAAAGTTGAATACACATGCCTAGACCATCCGTCTGCGTCAAAGTTCCAAAGACAAGCGGCGAAAAAACCATTACATTACTGNCAAAGTTTGGACTTGTAGACAAATCATTGATTATTCAGCGAGAGGAAGAATTCCTCTACATTCCGCTGGCTAGGNAACCCCAAGGCATAGAGTTAACAACGCTTAAGACTCAGATTCCAAAGTTTACGTTGTTGAATGNTATTTTTGGCNAAAAGCAGTTTCCTCCAGAAAATCTAACCCANGCCCTNGAGAACAAACTTCCCCGAGAATTACTACCCAGCGTCCCTCAAGCATTCGACACAATCGGAGACATAGTCGTAATCGACATCCCCCCCCAACTCAAACCCTACCAGAATAAAATAGGAGAGGCAATTCTGCAAACCNAAAAAAACGTCACAGCTGTCCTTGCCAAAGCAAGTGATATAAGTGGCGTCTTCCGTGTCCGCTATTATGACTACATTGCTGGAGAACACAAAACCCAAACCATCCACCGCGAATTCGGATGCCAATTCCACGTTGACATAGCGAAAGCCTACTTTTCCCCACGGTTATCCCATGAACACAAACGAGTGGCTGTGCAGGTTCAGGATAAAGAAGTAGTGGCAGATTTGTTCGCCGGAGTCGGACCTTTTTCAGTCCTTATTGGCAAACGAAATCCAAAAGTAANAGTCTACGCTGTTGACCTAAACCCCGATGCAGTTGAGCTTCTTGAAGCTAACGTTCGAGTTAACAAGGTCGAAGACCGTGTATTTCCAATCCTTGGCGATGCTCGTGAAATCACAAAAAATAGACTCAAGGGAAAGGCTGATCGAGTAATAATGAACTTGCCTGAAACTGCCATAGATTTCGTCGATGCTGCTTGCACTGCAATAAAACCCGAGGGCGGTGTAGTGCATTTTTATGGGTTTGTTCGTGCACCTGATTCAATAGAAAACTTGAAGCATCGCTTTTCTGAGCTAGTGGAGAAGAACGGACGATATGTTGAGACATATCTTTATGCTAAAAGCATTCGCGAGACCGCGCCTTTTGAATCGCAGGTTGTTTTAGATGCCAAAATGGTTTAGGCTTCAACGTTTAAGGTTACTTTGATTTTTTGTTTGGGGTCCTGGAGTTTCTCCACGAACGTTCTTGGCAGATCATTTGAGGATTTATTTGAGCAAATTGCCAACGTTCTGTTGCAGATATATTCGCTCTTCCTTATTACGATGTCAGTTGGGTGACATAAACAAAGCTTAGGGGAGCCAAGTGCTCTGATTTCTTCTTTTAAGTCGCCTGCTTCGATAGTGATGGTTACCTTAGCGTTTGGTTTCCGNAGTTCCTGCTTGAATTGGACGCTTAAATCTGCAACAGATTTGTCCGCTGTCATTGCAATTATACAATCACCGTTCTTAGAAACATGAATATCCTTAGTAAACATCAGGGTAGTTGGGTGGTTCGCTAGAATATTTGAGTGTCCTAATGCATAGAATATCTCCCTTGTTTGCTTGGGCTTCAATTATTGGTTAACCTCAATCGAATCTACTTTGCCATCCCCATCCAAATCGAACCCCTGGATAGCCACCGCAAAAGTGTCTTCGCCCTTATATTTTTCAAGCGTTTTCTTCCAAAAATTAGTTAAAGCCAACACGCACGCTTTGGTCCCGACTGCTTTGTTGCCAGCTAAAACAACTATGCGTTTAGTGTTATCCCACGGGTTTACGATTTTCGCTACAACTCCTGAAACGTCTGAAGTGTAGATTTGGGATGTTTTCGTTGACGATAAGCCTCCGAGCAAGAAGCCCTGCACAGATGATTGCATTATGAATTTTATCGGTAAATAATCGTTAACTTCCTGTGTTAACAGGTTTGTTCCTGGGCCNCCTACGAGGATTAGGTTGTTTCTTTCTTCCTTCTCCACTTTAACATCAACGTCTAGCTTGACTGCAAACTCTGTGGGCATTTTTGCGAATTGCCCAAGGAAAAGCGCCAAATGCGCTGCGTAATGACCGTCTCGAGCGCTAGTTTTAAATGGACCATGAGCCTGAGGGCTGCCTACAACTATTTTTCCGTCAAAGACACCTTTATCGACAAATTCTTTGAAGAATTTCTGCAGCGGCTCGTCGAGGTTTAATGTGCAAATGTTCTGGATCAGTTTGTAACCTTGGGGGAATTCTATTCCAAACGCTGGGGCGGTGGTTTTGTAGTATTTGGCGGTTGCACCCTTCTTTTTTTCTTCTTTTACAACGGCTATAGCTCCGGCTTTGGCGAGTACTCTTATGTGGTAGTAGATTTTTTGTTCATGCATGCCCAGTTGTTTGGCGATTTCTAATGGATACATTTCTTTTTTGGAGAGCAACGTAAGGATTTTCCAACTGAGGCTGCCTAAAATTGCTTTTAGTTTTTGAGAGTCGGTTAGAATGCTGATTTCTTTTGCTTCTTGAATGTTTCCGTTGTCTTGGACGAGCAGTTTTTTCTGCATGTTTGGTCTTTATGCTTAAGTTGCAAGTACTATAAAAAATTTATTTATAGTGGTCCAAAAAATTTGACTTGGATACGCAACTTTTGAATCTGTTTATCCATCAAACCATTAGACAACTACTAAAAATTTTCTTTTAGCAGTCAAACTCTTGTATTAAGAATGCTTATTAGATAAACGCGGTCCATCCATACTGCATAATCAGTTACCCTTGAAGGTTCAAAAGACATGTGTGGAATATTTGGCTGTATATTAAAAGAAGGAAATGCTGCACCCCTCATCCATTCATCCCTAAAACGCCTTGAGTATCGTGGCTACGACTCTGTCGGCATAGCAACGATTTCAGACGGAAAAATCTTCATAAAAAAAGACTCGGGAAAGATTGATGAAGTACATAAAATAGTAAACCTCGACGACATGCCTGGCAGTATGGGCATCGGCCACACACGATGGGCAACTCACGGGGCACCCCTAAAAGTTAACTCTCACCCCCACATCGACTGCAAAGGCGAAATTGCCGTAGTCCACAATGGCATCATCGAAAACTTCATAGAACTCAAAGCTGAACTCCAAAACCTCGGTCACATTTTCGTCTCAAAAACAGACACTGAAATCATGCCCCACTTGATCGAGGAAACTCTAAAACAAAACCCAAACTTCACGTTTCAACAAGCAGTTTTAGCGAGCCTCAAACGGGTAGAAGGCTCCTATGCATTCGCCATAATCTCCACGCGTGAACCCGACAAGATAATTTGTGCCCGAAACGAAAGTCCCCTCGTTTTGGGAATCAACGGCAAAGGCGTATTTTGTGCCTCTGATATTCCAGCGTTCTTAGAAGTAACCAATAAAGCCGTCATGATAAACAATGGTGAACTCGTCATCCTTACTGCCAGCGGATATGAAATCAGAAGAATCTCCGATAACAGTCTAGTTGAGCGCGAACCCATGACCGTAGAGTGGACTTCAGAGATGGCTGTAAAACAGGGGTATCCGCACTTTATGATTAAGGAAATCCATGAGCAACCCGAAACGCTCCGCAACACACTGCGTATTCAGGACCATTACTTGGATTTGCTAGCCACTTTCCTTGACCGCGCCAACGAGGTATTCTTGGTTGCATGCGGTACAAGCTACCACGCCTGTCTAGCAGCCTCCTATATGTTCTCTAAACTGGCTTTTCTACCCGCCTACCCTGTTTATGCATCCGAGTTTTTGGAGCAATACGGCAAATCCGTTAGCATTGATAGCACCCTGTTGGCCGTAAGTCAATCAGGCGAAACCGCAGATACAATAGCTGCAGTTACTTGCGCCCAACAACGAGCATCAACAGTTCTAAGCTTAACAAACGTAATCGGCTCAACTATGACGCGTATTTCTCGAGTCTACATTGGTACACAGGCAGGTCCAGAAATCGGTGTTGCAGCCACCAAGACCTTTACCTCGCAACTTTCAGTTTTAGCTCAACTTGCACTCAAACTTTCCAAGAAACGCGGCAAGATTTCTCAGGACGAAATCGACTGCTTGCAAGAGAACCTTAAAAAGATGCCCGACGACGTCGATACTATTGTTAGAACACAAGAAAAAAGAATAAAACAAATTGCTAAGAAATACGCGGCTTCCAAAGTGTTCTTCTTTTTAGGTAGAGGCATCAGCACTGCCACCGCTTTCGAGGGTAGACTCAAGCTAATGGAAATCGCCTACATCCCCTCTATTGCGTTCCCAGCAGGTGAAAGCAAACATGGTCCCATCAGCCTAATCGAAGAAGGTTTCCCCGTCGTGTTCATATGCCCCCGAGATGACACCCATAAAACCATCATAGGTAACATAATGGAGATGAAAGCCCGAGGCGCCCATATAATCGCCATCATCGAGGAAGGCGACACAGAAATCAAATCATTAGCTGACGACTACGTCGAAGTACCCAAAGGCATACCCAGCATACTCTCACCCATCCCGTTTGCCGTACCGCTCCAGTTATTAGCGTATTATGTGGCTCTGGAAAAAGGATTCGACCCAGACATGCCACGCAACTTGGCTAAATCAGTTACTGTAAAGTAACTTTTATTTCCCCTTCTTAGCTATGGGTTCAACTGATGTAATGGATATAAGTGACATTCTATCGCAAGACGCAATCTTCAATGCAACCATACTCAAAGCATGCGAAACCTGCGAACACCCTATAGGAACCCATCCCCCAAGACCTACGATGCACCATTAAAGGTTGCACCTGCCAAAAATTCACTCAATAGGCTGTTTAGCTGAACCATTTTTCCAATGAAACTTTTCCTTTCTGTTTTTTACTTCCCGCAGTCATGCGCTCCAGCGATTTTTTGATACGTTCTTCTCCGAACTCTTTTTCTCTACACATGAAATCAATTATTCCATTCTCATCGACTTCTTTCCATTCTATCCTGTAGTTATCGGTGACTTTTGGGTGCAAAAAGATTTCTTGTATTTCCTCTATCTTATTTGCGAAAGTTACGTTTTCTATATGTGGCACCGCGTTCTTCAAAGTACCATATTTATTTATGAGTTTTAGAGCGNTTTTTGGGCCTATTCCTTTTACACCTTCGGGGTTAAAATCAGTGCCAATCAATATCCCGACGTCTATCAGTTGCTCGCGCGTTAAGCCACATTCATGAAGTGTTTTAGGTAACTCGATAACTTCAGGCACCACTTCAATCATGACTTTTCCTCTTTTCCTTCTCCCAGAAATAGTCACGTTTCTAAGTAGTTTACATGCTCCAAAAAGGAGGCTATCATAGTCTTGGCTTGCACAATAGTCTGCGTCGCTTTTTTTGTTCATGTGTGCTGCTTGGGCTTCACCTTCACTCGGCGCTTGAACCCACGGCAAACCCATCAGCTCCAAGAGTTTTTGGCTGTCACCCAACATATAATCTTTCATGCTGGTCGACGCCTGAGCATACATGAACATTTTTTCGGTGTCGCCTTTTGCCGCAGCTTTCTCATAATGTAGGGTTGCTGCAACTTTTACTTGTTTGCGTCGCTCGATTTCAGATGCCTTTAAAGTAGGTGATTCACCATCAAAGACATAGATGGGCTTGATACCCATTTCGATTAGGTTGCTTGTGCGGTAGAATAGTCCGCTTAGGTGGCTGGTGATCTTGCCGGTGCTGTCTTTGAGCGGTGTACCGTCGGGTTGGCGAATTATGCTAAGGAACTGATAGATGGCGTTGTATGCGTCTATAGCTATGATTTTGCCGCTCAAGTCCTCGAGTTTGATCGGGGTTTTTGGTATGAGGTCTTTGAAGTTTACGCCCAAAATGATTCCACAAAATATGATAGGCAAGAACCAGTCTTAAGAGGTTTGCGAAATCACTTAATAACTAAAAAAATGACTATTGGTTAAAGAGGGCAGTGGCTATTTTTTTTCCTTAAAATCAGAAGAACTGCTGAAAGTGCAACGGCCATTGCTATTATTGCTGCAACTATGAATGATGTTTCAGGTATGGATGGAGTTGGCGCGAAAATGTTTGTTTGAGTTATGATGTAGGAGTATTCGGATATGACTGGTCCAGATTCCTCTTGGACGGTCGTTTGTGAGGAAGATTCAAGCAACATTCCTGAGATTTTGTCGTAAACGTAGGTTAGGTTTGAATTGTAGTCGGGCGTTGATATTGTGACGTTAAGGAGGTTAACTCTTATTGTGATGCCCAGGTACAGTCGGCTTTCTGTGCTGTTGACCGTGTAAGTGTCAGGCGGCGGAATCGAGTTGCCTTCGTTTAGGTTAGAACTAATGATGGGACCTTGAGTATTTGGTTCACCATTCTCTGTAATCTAAACTGAGCAATCCCTGAAGTTGTTCTGGTTTCGCTAAGGAGATACATCGCTTGGGGGAACTGGTGTCTTCTGTACGAGTTATTTCGCCTTTAAGTGAAGGATTGGGAAAAGACAGAAGTAGTTATGGCGGGGTAAGTTTAATTTACTGTGGTTTTTGAGCATAGCAAATATAAGTAACCCTTACAATTATGACGGCACAGAAGTGTAAAGTTCATGTCGGAAAAGTTGTCCCTATTCACATGTACAAGCTGCGGAAAACCAATCCCACCAGGCAGTGAATCCACAAAGTTCCTTTGCCCACAATGCGGAGAAATCCAGATTAAACGAGATGGAAAATGCCGCAAATTCGGTCGTCTCTACAAATGCCCCAAATGCGGTTTCAGTGGACCATAAAAGGCGAATTGTATGGGTAGCGTGCTTGTAACCTACAAGGTTTTTCCGGAAGACATAATGCCAAGCTTCGATGGACTTAAAACCCAAATCAAAGCAATTCTGCCTGAATTCGCGGCAATTGAAGGATACGGCGAAGAACCAGTTGCTTTTGGACTCGTAGCCTTGTTAGTTCAAATTAGATATCCTGAAGATAAATCAGGTCTAGTTGATGAATTCGAAGAAAAACTCGCGAAAATCCCAGGTGTAAGCCAAGCTCAAACATTCCAGATACGCAGAACAAGCCGCGACTAAGCCATAAAACCCAAATCTTCCTCCCTAATATCATTTTGGAAGTATTTCAGATTAAGCTTTAAAGTTTATATAGTTATATCCGCTTTTTCAAACGCATCCAAAAAATGTAAGTCGGGATTATTTAGGAGATATTATTCATGAGCGAAGTACAACTACGTGTTGGAGACGCAAGGCAGAGAGATGTGGGTAGAGGAATCGCCCGAATTGACCAGCGAACTATGCAGAAACTGAGCATAAGCGCTGGAGATGTGATCGAAATCGTGAATAAACGCACCACATCCGCAATTGCTTGGCCTGCGTATAGTGAAGACCAGAATCGTGACATAATCCGCATCGACGGGTTCACACGTAAAAACTCCGGAGTCGCAATAAACGAGTACGTAGTTATTAGACCTGCAAAAGTCAAAACTGCCCTTTCTATAACCCTGGCACCTGTTGATATGCGACTCAACGTGGATGAGGACTTTACCAACTTCGTTAAAAACCGATTGATGGAACGCACCTTGGTTGAAGGCGACACTACACTGGTTATGATGTTAGGACACGCCATACCCTTCACCGTATCAAAAACCCGTCCGCACGGTATCATAAAAGTGACTGCTGAAACAAAACTCACAATCCTAAATGAGCCTGCGCCAGAAGGCAAAGGTTTGCCCAGAACAAACTACGAAGACATAGGCGGACTTCACACGGAAATCCAGCGTGTCCGCGAAATGGTCGAGTTACCCCTTCGTCACCCAGAGCTTTTCCAACGTTTAGGCATTGAACCACCAAAAGGGGTGCTACTACATGGTCCACCTGGATGTGGCAAAACACTTCTTGCGCGCGCAGTCGCAAACGAGTCAGAAGCTAACTTCTACAGTATCAACGGTCCAGAAATCATGAGCAAATTCTATGGTGAATCAGAAGCTCGGCTCAGGGAGATTTTCCAGCAAGCCCAACAGAACGCTCCAAGCATAATCTTCGTCGATGAACTTGATGCTATAGCTCCTAAACGTGAAGAAGTCACGGGCGAAGTTGAAAGACGAGTGGTTGCCCAGCTCCTGGCACTTATGGATGGTTTGTCAGGTAGAGGAAATGTCATAGTCATCGGTGCAACCAACCGTCCTGGAGCCCTTGATCCAGCACTGCGTCGACCAGGCAGATTTGACCGAGAAATAGAAATCGGAGTTCCTGACAAGAAAGGGCGCTATGAAGTTCTTCAAATTCACACCCGCGGCATGCCCTTAGCAGAAGATGTTGACCTTCCGAAACTCTCTGCAATGACACACGGCTACACAGGAGCTGACTTATCTTCGTTAGGAAGAGAAACCGCTATGAAAGCACTAAGACGCTATTTGCCACAGATTAACCTTGAAGAAGAACGCATCCCTCCAGCAGTGTTAGAGAAAATGGAGGTTAAAATGGACGATTTCTTGGGTGCATACAAAGAAGTTACGCCCACAGCCATGCGTGAAGTCTACATTGAAGTAACAACTGTCCACTGGGAGGATGCTGGTGGACTCGACGACGTAAAACAGCACCTGATCGAAGCCGTAGAATGGCCAATCAAGACCCCAGAAATATTCACTAAACTTGGAATCAGACCACCAAAAGGTATCTTGCTCTATGGCCCACCAGGTTGTGGCAAAACCTTGCTCGCACGCGCGGTGGCAACAGAAAGCGAAGCCAATTTCATATCCATCAAGGGGCCAGAAGTGTTCAGCAAATGGGTCGGAGAATCAGAAAAAGCCATCCGTGAAGTCTTCCGCAAAGCCCGCATGGCAGCACCCGCAGTCGTGTTCCTTGACGAAATTGATTCACTTACACCCCGACGTGGAATGGGCATGTCTGATAGCGGTGTTTCAGAACGTGTCATAAGCCAACTGTTAACGGAAATGGATGGCATAACAACGTTGCAAGACATAGTAGTTATCGCAGCTACTAACCGCCCAGATATGGTTGACTCAGCAGTTCTACGACCCGGACGTTTTGACCGCTTGATTTACGTACCTGAACCCGACGAGAAAAGCCGTTTACAAATCCTAAAAATCTACACAAAGGGTATGCCAATTAGCAAAGACGTTGATTTGAACCAGATTGTTATAGCTACTAAATACTATTCTGGCGCCGACATAGAATCGCTTTGCCGCGAAGCTGCAATGCATGCACTTCGAAAGAACATCGGCTCCACAGAAGTCACGATGAAGGATTTCCAGGATGCCCTCAAAGAGATGGGTCCTTCGATTACACCTGACGTNGAAAANTGGTACAAGAGCTTTATGCAGCAAATCCGACAAGTACAAAAGCCAGCAACCCCAGTTGCTTAGTGAGAAACGTTTATGCCACAGATGAAGACTTGGAAAACCCGTCCAGCATATTTTTATTTGTTGGAAGTCTTAACTAAGAAGGGCGATCTCACAGACGACGACCTTTTTGATTCGCTCAAAAATGAGTATGAAGATCTAGGCTTTAAAGACTTCAATGAACTACTGCTAAAGCTTGAGGTAAGCGGTAAAATCCGCACTTCATCGATGTCCCGTGGCAAGCGTAGAATTGAATTGGTTCAGCAGCACTAGCTAAATTCTTCATTTTATTTAAAGAAGCTCAATTTCTTATGCGCAAATATTATTCATTAGAACCAATTTTTCTTCATGAATTTTTAAAGTTTCTACTTTATATATTTTCCGTAACTCTTATAAGCAAATTCAATTGCCTATTTCTCATAAGCTTTAAGGAGAAAAGAAAAATGCAAAATCGTAAATCTAAAGCTTTGGCTATTTCCATTGCTTTGCTTTTAACAATATCTATAGGAGCATCAACAATTCTAATACCAAACACCAGTGCGCACTCCCCTGCATGGATTATCACTACATATGCGTATGCTACTGCCACACCCAACCCTGTTGGTGTTGGTCAACAAATGCTTATCTTCGGTTGGCTTGATAACACCATAAACGGTGTAGACCTTGTCAACAATATTAGATTCCACAACTACCAGTTCACCATCACAAAACCGGATGGGACAAACCAAACACAATCATTTCCAGTAGTCTCCGACGCAACATCATCGCAGTACTTTACTTACACACCCGACCAAACAGGAACTTATACCATATTCTTCAGTTTTCCGGGACAAGTCTATGATTTCGGCGGACAGTACCAAGGTGACTATTACACACCAAGCAATTTCACGACAACCTTTATAGTGCAACAAGACTCAGTACCATCAATCACTGAAAATCCACTTCCAAGTGCATTCTGGACTCGACCGATAAACGGTATGAATATTCTATGGGATTCTGTTGGATCAAACTGGCTTGGCGGAGCAGCTACATCTAACTTCTGGCAACAAAACGGTGCAGCACCAAGAAGTGCACACGTTTTGTGGACCAAACCTATTGAATTCGGTGGTTTAACAGGTGGAATCGTTACTCAGGCTGGTAATACTGCTCAAGACAATGACACTGCAGCAACTTACTACTCTGGATTTTCATACAACACACGGTTCAATAACCCAATGATCGTTAATGGAATCCTCTACTACCAGTCTCCAGTAAGTGAAGCTGGATCTGGTGGAGGATTGAACGCTGTCGACTTAACAACAGGCCAAACACTGTGGACAAGCAGCACATTAAACCCAGCAAAAGCACAACTGGTTGATTTCCAATCACCAAACCAGCATGGCATAGTGGGTGGTATACTATGGCAAACTTCTGGTTCAACATGGATGGCATATAACGCTCATGACGGGAAATTCCTATTCAACCTAACCAACGTTCCTTCCGGCACTGAAGTCTACCTTAACAATGGTGAAATTGATCGATATGTTTTCAGCTACAGCACAAGCTTGAAAAAGGGATGGTTGGCTCTTTGGAATTCAACTCTTGTCATTACAAGCAATGCTGGGCACTCTGGCTCCGTCGTTGCGGGTCAATATGCTTGGCCAACTGATACAGGATTTGCTATCAATGCTAACTTAGGTGTCTTCGTCAACGAAAGTACACCAGCCTCCTATTCGTGGAACGTTACTATCACAGCAGACTTAACTGGCAGCGCAACTCCAAGCATCGTCGGCGTCATCCCTGGCAATGTAATACTTGGCAGTAGCAGCAGTGTCGGATTAACTTCAGCACCTAGACCAAATGATAACCCCTGGACAATGTGGACTTTAAGTGATAAAGTAGGCAGCCAAGGAACACTCAATTGGCTACAAAGATATGCTGCACCATCAAACAACCAGACCCAAATGTTGGCAACTCAACCAATCGACCCAGTGACAAACGAATGGACAATGACGTATTTTGAGACAGGTCAACGTCTTGCTTACAGTCTTGCTACTGGAAACCTCGTTTGGGGTCCAAGTGAACGCGCTCAAAACGGATTCCAATACTACAGCTCAAGAGAAGGCTTACCCGCTTATGGAAACCTCTATGTTAGCGGC
>JGI20214J51650_10000928_pt1 | contig 18481 bp, 16 predicted proteins | sample WetSurMetagenome_FD_51650 | JGI IMG/M metagenome (IMG submission 51650) | reverse complement strand
TCTCTGTGTTCTCTGTGAAAATTCTTCATATAACCGGCCCCGGTTCAGCACTATCAGCTGCAGGTTTGTATTTCTCCTCACATTTTTTCCTCCAGTCCTTCCTGTGTCTATGGCTGCTGTTTGACCCCCCCGGAGCNATCCCGGTAAGAAGTATCTTCGACAACAGAAATAATCCTGCCGTCTGCCAGTAATTCAGGGCGGGACCGTGGAACAGACCAGGAATAAGCCAGTTCCACAGCGCCTGTACTCCGAATATCACCACAATTATAAATCCGATCCCAAGTATTCCGAATCCAACGTACTTTAAAACATTAAGTGCTTTCATACTAATTATTTTTTAACAGTTTATACAATTCATCCAGGTTNTTTCTCAATATCAGCACTGCATAGCGTTTTCGCGAGATCAGGGTATTGATACCAACACCTGTTTTTTCGGATATCTCCCTGAANCTCATCTCCTCAAACTCNGTGTCGGTGAAAACTGATCTCTGCTCATAAGGCATTCCAGAAAGTGTCGCTTCAATTGTTTCCCATATCATTTCTTTCAGATCCTGATCATAAAGTGTCGTTCCAACCGAAGGAAGGATCTCTTCGAGGGTCAGGGGTCCCTCTTCCCCTTCCGGGCCACTCGCATCGAAGCTTACGACATCATGTTTTCTTTTCCTGAAAAGATCCGTTATACGATTGTCTGCAACCCTGTACAGCCATGCAGTCAGGCTTTCTATCCGTCTGATATCATTGAACCCGATAGTGAGCTGGTAGAAGATATCCTGCAGAATATCCTCAGCTTCAGCACTAGCAGGGATCCTCTTCCTTATATAGCCGAGCAGACGTTTATGCTCGCTTTTATAAGCAGATGTGATCTTTTTCGACTCTTTCGGGCTCATATCAAAGGATATTTAATTCAATAGACGATACTGGATGAATAATATTTTAAAATTAGAGGGAATTCTTTAAAGAGAGAAATGTTGAACCGCCTCCGGGTTTCTACATCAGGTTAGGAGAAAGTTATTAACATTGACGGAACCTCTCCAGGGTTCCATCAGGAAAATGGCTGAATTAATGCTCCAGATTGTGGAGCCATTCTGCGCCACTATCNCAGAGCGATTCCATTATTCCCTGTTCTGTANCCCTTCAATTGCGAACTTAAGTGCTGCCCTTGCAAGTATCCTTGTGGAATCGAGAATCGGCAACGGTGATTCTCCCGGAAGAACAATCAAAGGAATCTCGGTGCACCCTAGTACAACAGAATCACATCCTTCCGATTTTAATTCATCTATGATATTCAAAAAGAATTCTTTAGATTCATCCCTGATGATCCCGTAAACCAGTTCACTGAAAATTATTTCATTTATCCTGATCCTATTTTCTGAGGAAGGAATTCTAAAGCTTATGCTCCTCTTCTCCAAAACCTCAGGATAGACCGGACCTTCCATTAAGAATTTGGTACCCAGAATTCCCAGTTTCCTGAAGCTATTAATCTCAGCCATCTTTCCTACCTCATTTGCGATATGCAGCCAGGGAAGAGGAGAATTTTCAGCAACATATGAGAATGCCTGATGTATCGTATTATCGGGACATATTAAAAAATCAGCACCGGCTTTGTACAATTTCTCCGAAGATGAGAGCATAATTCCGGCTACACCTTCCCAGTCACCTTCTCTTATGAAGTTCATATATCCGCTCAGAGGGTGATTGTGAACGGATACCTCGGGATGAGAATGTTCCCCCATAAAATCAGATCCTTCATTACAGATTGTCCTGTAGCATAAGGCCGCTCCCTCGTAACTGCAGGCCACTATTCCTATATGTTTTGGATTGGTTTGCATCTTTTCTGTTCTGCAAGTTATGCAAGTTAAACAGGCTATGCAAGTTTTGCAAGTTATGCAGGTTATTCGACTGCAAGACTGCAAGACTGCAAGACAATTATATTCATTACATTTATCCGTAATTCCCGAATATGCAAACTCAGGTTATAATCACTCAGATAGTAATTCTTTCAGTTGTGGTTCTTATCGGGGCAATAGCTGCAAAATTCAGGGTTCTTACAGTCGACTCGAAGGACATGCTTTCAAAGGTGATATTTAATATCTCCCTTCCATTGATGCTTTTTACTAATTTCTTCAGGCTTGAAGCCACACCGCGGTTGATTGCCAACAGTATAACTATACTTGCTATCTCGGGTTTCGTAATTTTCTTCCTTCTGATTATCGGATGGTTCACCGTTAAAATATTCAGGCTGCATGGATCCGAAGCAGCAGTTTTCAAGGTCCATTCAATGTTCGGGAACACAATCTTTCTTGGATTTCCGCTCATTACTGCTCTTTATGGTGTGGAAGGATTACTCTATGCCAGTATGTTCCAGCTTGTATCCACAATAATCATGTGGACAGCAGGAGTCATCATTCTCAGCCATGGTAACGGAGTTACCTGGAAGAAGAGCCTGGGTAAGGTGATTAATCCAAATACGGTAGCCACATTGACAGGACTTTTATGTTTCATTCTGTCGGTAAGACTTCCTGACATTCTTCTTAAGCCCATGACAGAGCTTGGATCAGCAAATACCTGGCTCTCGATGCTATATATCGGAGCCATGCTTGTATTGTCAAATGTCGGAGGATTATTAAAAAAGAAGAATCTCTACATTGTCAGTTTCAACAGGCTGGTTTTGGGCCCGGCTCTCCTGATTGGAATCTTTTATCTTATAGCCGCATTTACAGGACTTGCTCCGGAAAAATTAGTTTCGTCGGTTATAATTGTCGAAGCAGCAATGCCATGCATGGTCACTGTGGTTATAATGGCAAAGGAGTTCGGATCGGACGACAGGCTGGCTACAGGAAATGTGTTTGTCTCGACGATAATAAGTATTTTTACGCTGCCACTGGTGGTTATGGTATTGGAGAAACTGATGTAAGGTCATGCAGTCATGCAGTTCCGGCAAGGCGGGATATTCTCTGTCGTTCGTCAACTTGCAGTCTGAAGGAACCAATATAATAGTCTTTTTTTTATGAGACACTTTTTAATTTCAATACTGATTCTTATGCCTGGAATCTTATTCTCTCAAATTTCCGGAATTGTTATGGATAAAAGCTCAGGCTACCCATTGCAGTATGCTACCATTTTAGTTGAAAACTCGGGTACTGGAACCACTACTGACATTGAAGGAAAATTCAAATTTGAAGAAGATATCTTTAACAGGACCCTTGTTATTTCAGCGATTGGATTTATAACTGAGCGAATTGACGTCAGTTCGAAATTTCTGAGAATTGAACTCAAAACTAAAGTATACCGGATGAACGATATTTCCGTTACAGCTTTAAAATACAAATCCGGCATTCCGTCCCGTGGTTATCACGGAGATTCAATAATAGAATGGTATTGTTCCATGAATGGGCTTTACGTTATCGCAGGTTCACAAATGAACTCCCTTCGTTCAGCTCCTGGTTTCAGCACTGAACTGAAAGGAAAGGAGAGGCAGGCTTTTAATCAGTGATTAAAAAATTGAATTGTCATCCTTTACATTATTCGGATTCTCAATCTCTTCATCTTCTTCACCACCTTCATTTGATTCAGGCAGCAGGAATTTGGTTTCGGCAGCTCCCAGTGTTTCAACATCACGAAGCCTCCTCTGTATTGCCCTGCTGCGTTCCCCTACGACATCCTCCAGCTGGTTCAGACCTGTCTGAATATTTCCCTGCGCCTTTTGAAGCATTCCGCCAAATTTTTCAAATTCTTTCTTAACGGCCCCGAGTATCTTCCATACTTCACTGCTTCTTTTCTGAATTGCCAGAGTCCTGAATCCCATCTGAAGACTGTTTAACAATGCTGCCAGTGTTGAGGGTCCCGTTACAATTACTTTATAAGTATTCTGGATCTCTTCAAGAAGACTGGCTTTGCGAACAACCTCTGCATATATTCCTTCGAACGGAAGAAACATGATCCCGAAATCAGTAGTTACAGGGGGATTAAGGTATTTCTCACTTATGTCCCTTGCCATTTTTTTAACCGCTTCAGCAAGATTCTTCTGCGATTCTTCTATCTGTTCCGGATCGCCGGTATCATAAGCCGTAAGCAGTTGCTCGTATTTGTCCTTGGGAAACTTTGCATCAATAGGTAGCATAACAACGTTATCGGCTTCATCACGGCCAGGCAGTTTGATAGCGTATTCAACAATCTCTTTGCTCCTTGGTTTGGTCCTGACATTCTCAGCAAACTGGTCGGGCGAAAGTATTTGTCCAAGGAGCATCCCAAGCTGTATCTCACCGATACCACCCCTCAGCTTAACATTTCCGAGTACCTTCTTCAACCCACCGACATCCTGCGCGAGGGTCTGCATCTCACCTAGACCTTTCTGGACACTCTCAAGCTGTTTGCCAACCAGTTCAAATGACTGACCCAGTCTTTCATTGAGGGTTTTTTGCAGTTTTTCATCAACCATCACTCTGATATTTTCAAGCTTTTCCTCAATGGTTTTGACAAGAGTAGTCTGTTTTGTCTCCATCTGTCCGAACTTCTCTTTTTGTAATTCATTAAACGCCTTCACATTTGTATCGAAAGTCTGCTGAAATCCATGAAAAGTATTTGTAAGCGTCTGCATTAGTTCTGACCTGTTATCATGAGCAAGCCTCGAATTCTCCTCCCTGTTAAGCCTGAAATCCTCCTTTAGTGTTTTTTCAATGTTTGAAATGCTTGTCTGAAGTTCAATAATTTTCTCCGTAAGAATGATCAGGTCCGAATTCTTTTTCGGACGCAGAAAAATTATCAGAACAATGGCAAGTACAATCAGTACTATAACTGCTATCAACAGGGTGGTGGTCATTTTGTGGTTTTTTGCATTAATATTTTATGTAATTACAATGTAATTACGTCTTATCCGCCATCTAAATACTCTCATACAGCCTCAGCCGGTTCTTAAGTAAAGTTATCTCCTCCTGCATATCATTTATTTTCTGAAGCAGATGAATAACTGTTTCAATTCCTTCAAGATTAATATCCATCTCGTAATAGAGCCGGATGATCTTTTCTATCTCGTTCAACTGGCTTTCGTAAAGATATTCTGTATCACTAATCTTTGTAATTTCGATTAGTCCGGCCTCCTGCAGAGAATTGATAAATGTGACTTCAATCTTATGACTGGCACAGAATTCATTTGCCGGTATCATGTTTCCCCTGTTCATAGTACTTATTTTTTTGTCTGGGATTTTAATAATTCAAAGAATAGCTCTTTTTGTCGTTCGGTAAGGTTTGTCGGGATCTTTACATTATAGGTAACAAAAAGATCGCCGGACTTACCCCTGCTTTTATAAACGGGAAATCCCTTGCCTTTAAGCTTTATTTTACTTCCGTTCTGGGTTTCAGGTTTTACCTTAAGTTTTACCTTGCCGTCGAGAGTATTGATCGTTATCTCCCCGCCCAGGACAGCTGTGTAAAGGTCCAGGTCGGCAGTCGTGTACAGGTCATTTCCCAGCCGCCGGAAATAAGGATTATTAGCTATCTGAAATGTGATAAAAAGATCGCCGTTCGGGCCTCCGTTAACTCCCTCACCGCCATGGCCGGCTATTTTGATCGTCTGTCCGTTTTCGATGCCGGCAGGAATGGTGATCCTTATTTTCTTATTGTTGACATTTAAGGTACGCTGATGTGTCTCATAGGCGTCGGACAGATCCAGTTGAAGTTCCGCGTTGTAATCCTCCCCCCTGAATTTCACCTGCCTGGTTCTGCCAGAACCTCCGATCCCTCCGAAAAGAGATTCGAAAAAATCTGAAAATTCAGTCTCGTCATTAAAACTCTGATAGTTCCGACCACCTGAAGCCTGACTTGAAGACTGTCCATCGTACTGCTGTGCATTTTTGAATTCATCAGCATGCTTCCAGTTCTCTCCGTACTGATCATATTTCTTTCTTTTTTCCGGATCGCTTAGTACTTCATTTGCTTCGTTGATCTCCTGGAATTTCCTTTTNGCNTCCCTGTCATTCGGATTCAGATCTGGATGGAGCTTTCTTGCAAGCTTCCTGTAAGCACTTTTAATTTCTGCCGGAGTTGCTTTTTTATCTACCCCTAGTATTTTGTAATAATCGATAAACATTTTAAAGATATGTGGTAACTGATGATTGGTTAGCTAAAATATACTAAGCAAATTTACTAATAGTGTGATTAATGTTNTGAAGGTAAGGAGATTTTTTTAACCAGTGGAATAGACAGAGTGGATTCTCAAAATGAGAATGAACTCTCCTTAATAAATCCGGAATTCTATATAAGACACGATTTAATCCATTAATAATTAATAATATATAAAATAAATCCTGATAACTCAAAAAATGGCACATTGTTGGATAGCTTAAGGTGAACACTAAACATCATCCCCATGAAGAAGACAATCAAGGTCCTTGTAATCGAGGATAATGAGTACTACAACTATGCTTTGTCAAATGCCATCCAGCAAAGCGTAAATCCGATTCTTGCCAAAGGAGACTATCAGCTTGTTCTTCGCTCATTCACGAATGCTGCCGAATATATCAGGAAAATCAAGTCAAGGGAGCTTGAATGCGACCACACCGCAGTGTTTGTTGATTACAATCTTGGAGACGGGATAAATGCCGGTCAGGTTATAGACCTTATTAAGGAACATTCGGATGATGCGCTTGTAGTTCTTATTTCACAGGAGATAACTGTCAGGGAAAAAAGCGATCAGGTTTCATTCGATTATTTTGTTGTCAAAGACAAGTTTGCTCCCGCGCTCTGCGGTTTGTATCTTCAGCAATACATTGAAAATAAATATTCTGTATCTTTGGATCAATGAGTGGTCCTGACAAAAAGCATCTGAAGAAAAATTCGATACAGCTCAAGATAGGATTTCTTATGATCGTGGCGGTCATTCTTCTATCAGCCACATGCTATCTGCTTTACCGTAATCTTTCTATGATTGTGTCGTCCATAAAGATCGAGGAGACACCTGAACTAAGACTGCTGAGCATCCGAGAAATCTCCATGGACATTGAAAAGGCCGGAAACAGTGTCAGGATCTATACTGTTACAAAAAATCCTTCGGACATAAAGCCTTATTATACATTCATTTCAAATATTGATAAAAAAATCAGCAAGTTAAGATCTGAAAGCAATAATGACTCTGTTCTGCTGGCGCAAACCGATACTATCAACAACCTCATTAAGAAGAATATAAGAATCTGGAATAAATTACTGATTCTTTCCAGGGATGACAATGTGATTGGAAATCTGAGAAAATTATCGGTGCAGCTCGATTCTGTTCCCGCAACACCAAGGAAGCAGGGCCTTCTGAAAAGGGTATTCAGTCTTAGTCCCGATACCACACATATCGGGAAGGGAATAGCAGCTGATCTTGAGGATATTGTAAAACAGAACAGGGAGACCAGGGATGAACTGGCTTTAAGGGAACTTCAACTGGCGAAAAACAGCAGCGATATCACGGAGAAGTTCTATTACCTGATCACCAAAATGGAGAACCAGGTGTATGAGCATATTCAGTCAAAAGCCATGGCGGCAGGGCTTGTGGCAGAGAAAACTTACAGATGGCTTGTATTACTTCTGATTTCAGGCGGATTACTGGCATTGCTCATTCTTTTTATAATAATAAGGTATGCCAGGAATGCCTATGCCTATCAGTTAGCGCTGGAGAATGCAAAAGAAGAGGCAGAAAATCTGGCTAAGACAAAAGAGCTTTTCATGGCCAATATGAGTCATGAGATCCGCACTCCGGTCACTGCAATCTCGGGATTCACTGAGCAGCTTCTTCGGGAATCAGCAAGCAATGAAACAAACAGCTCCCTGAAGGTCATCAAATCATCATCTGATCACCTGCTTAAAATAATTGATGATATCCTCGATTTCTCAAAACTTCAGGGGAACAAGCTCATCCTGGAAAAAGTAAATTTCAGTCTGAGTCAGATCCTTTCCGACGTCAATGCAATGTTTGAAAAACAGGCACAGCAGAATGACACAAAACTGAATTATTTTATCCGGCCGGGAACACCGCCGGTGCTTCTGGGTGATCCTTACAGGCTGAAACAGATTCTGATAAACCTGATAAGCAACTCTGTTAAATTTACAAAAAGCGGCTCTGTTCATGCAGAAGTGACAAGCACCGAAAAGAGTCCGGGCGAAATTGAACTTCTGGTAGAGGTCTCCGATACCGGAATAGGAATTGACGAATCGAAGTTCAATCTGATATTTGAAGATTTCACTCAGGCCGAGATGAGCACTGCACGCAAGTACGGAGGGACAGGATTAGGCTTGTCGATAGTTAAAAAACTGGTTGAATTGCAGGGAGGAACTATCGATCTTAAAAGCAAAAAAAACAANGGCACTACAATTATCTGCAGAATACCATTCAGTATTGGTGACGAAACTCAGGTCAAGAAAGAAATTAANCGTCCGGGAACAGTTCCCGGGCTGGTTTCAGGGATGAAAGTCCTTGTAGCGGATGATGAAGAATACAATCGCCTGCTATTCAAGAAGATTCTGGACAGATGGAATATAGATTGCCGGCTGGCGGTGAGCGGAATGGAAGCTATCGAAATTCTGAAACAGGAGAAATTTGACCTTCTATTTATGGATATGCGGATGCCGGGGATCGACGGACTGAAGACTACAAAGTTCATCCGTGATGAAATGAAAATCAGCTCTTCAGAAATGCCTGTAATACTGATCACTGCGGCCAGTTCAAATGAAGACTGGCAGAAATACAGGAAGGAGGGCCTTGATGGCATNCTTCAGAAACCATTTACTGAGGAGCAGTTGCTTTCGGCAGTACTTGAGGCAAAAGGTGGCAAAAACCCATCCGGACTTATTGATACAGTAAATAGCAGTCCGATGCCCGGTGATACCGGAAAGCTTGATCTGCAAAATCTTTATCATCTTTCGGGAGGAGATGAAAAGTTCGTGAAGCAGATGCTGGTTTCGTTTATTGATACTACCGGGAAAGGACTGAATGATTTGAAGGAAGCAGTCATAAAAAAACAATGGGGAAGTGTTGCTGACATTGCTCATAAAATTCAGCCTCCGTGCAGGCATTTGGGTGCGACGGATCTTTTCAATCTGCTCAGTAAAACTGAAAGAACAATAAGGAATAATGAGAACACCGATTCAGTTGAAACCATGGCTGAGAGCGCAATTGCAGAATTCGGAATTGTAATCCGTTTGATTAATGATCACATCACAAAAATGAGCTGAAACTCGTACAAATCGGCCAATATTTAGTATTTTGGTCTCTTTCAGTTTATCTGTATAAAAGCAATTTGGAGAAAATGACCGAGAGGCCTGTTAAGATATTCGTTGTTGAGGACAATGAATGGTACAATAAACTCCTGGTTTACACTTTGTCCTTAAATCCCGATTACGAGGTTAAGAGTTTCTTCAATGCCCGTGATTTTCTGAAATCCCTTGACGAATCACCTGATATTGTCACACTCGATTACAGGCTGCCTGATCTTTCGGGGCTTGATGTCCTTAAAAGGATCCGGCAGGAAAACGATAATATACAGGTAATTCTGATTTCCGAGCAGGAAGATATTGATCTTGTTGTGACTCTTCTGAAAATGGGGGCATATGATTACATAACCAAGTCGAATGATATAAAGGAACGTCTTCTTAATACAATTCAGAATCTGACGAAAGATCTCTCTCTTAAAAAGGAGATATCAACTTTGAAAAAGGAGGTCCAGAAGAAATATAGTTTCAGGCAGACAATCCTTGGAGAGAGTACTGCCATCAGAAACATTTATGAACTGGTTGACAGGGCTCTGGAAACAAATATCACTGTTATTATTTCTGGCGAAACCGGCACCGGCAAGGAACTGGTTGCAAAAGCAATTCATTACAATTCCAAACGTAAGGATAAACCGTTTGTGGCAGTAAATGTTCCGGCAATACCAACCGAACTGATTGAGAGTGAACTTTTCGGTCATGAGAAGGGATCTTTCACCGGAGCATCGTTCAGACGCATTGGCAGGTTTGAGGAGGCAAACGGCGGAACGCTGTTTCTGGATGAGATCGGTGAGATGGAACAAAATCTACAGACAAAATTGCTGAGGGTTTTACAGGAGAAAGAGATAGTAAGGGTAGGCAGCAATAAACCAATAAAAACCGACTGCCGGATTATAACCGCGACAAATAAAAACCTGAAAGAGGAGGTCAGGAAGGGTAGATTCAGGGAAGATCTCTATTACAGGCTTTTAGGATTACCAATAGAGCTGCCGCCTTTGCGTGAAAGGGCAAGTGATATTCTTATTCTCTCAAGGCATTTCATAGAGTCGTTTTGCAGGGAAAATAACATTCCGATAAAGCGGTTGACACAGGATGCACAAAAAAAGCTTATGAATTATAGATTCCCGGGAAATGTGAGGGAGCTGAAATCACTGGTTGAGCTTGCGGTTGCTCTTTCTGTAAAAGAGGAAATTGAGGCAGATGATTTCACAATCGATTCAGGCGAGTCTCCTTCACTGATTACGGATTCTGAAATGACAATGCATGAATATGAAATGAAAATACTCCGGGCAACCCTCAGAAAAAACAATAACGATATTAACCTGACAGCCAAAAAGCTGGATATTGGCGTTTCGACAATCTACAGATTACTCAGACAGGAAAAGGAATCCGGGAAATAAGTATTTCAAATCCATCAACCGCTAAGATCGCAAAGGAGTTCCGCCAGGTTCGCAAAGGCTAAAATTTAAATCTATTGCTTTGCGTGCTTTGCTTATGCCTTGCGAGCTTTGCGGTTAATATTTTTTCTCAAAATGAGAATCAGTCTCTCAAAATGAACATTTCTTCAACTTCAACCTTAACTCCAATATGCTTATTATCAGAACATTGTTATTCACGGTCTGCCATTTGTATTGTATGCCAAAAGAAATTTCCTGAAACTAAACGTCAAATTAAATAGAAAGCAAAAATGGAAAACAAATCAATTAATGACCCCAAATTACCAAACGAAAATGCGGTCATTGCAACTAAAGTAAACAATGCCCGGAAGGACGGCATGTCAAAAGGTGTCCTGATTACTTCCATAATAAGCCTTATACTGCTTCTCGGACTGGGTATACTGGCTTATTCTCTTAACAAGCGCGATCATAACAATCAGCTTGCAGTACTTGAGAACCAGAGAGTAACATTCACTGAACAGCTTACGCAGCGTGATTCCATGTTAAATGACTGGCTGGCAACATTCGATGAAATAGAAGGAAATATCAGGGTGATAAAAGAAAAAGAAAAACTCATCACAGTAAATTCATCTAACTCAGAAGTGTCGAAAGACAGACGGCATCAGATCCTTGAGGACATTCAGAACATCAATGGACTCATTGAGCAGAATAAAAAGAAAATCGCACAGCTGAACGCACAGCTTAAGAAATCGGGAAATACAATTACCGGATTACAAACGAGAATCGCTTCGCTTGAAGAGTCCATGAAGATTTATGAAGGCGAAATAGCAGAGCTGAAAACGACTCTTGTAAACAAGGATTTCGAGATTGGACAACTTAATGGAAACTTGTACGCACTTAAGGATACTCTAACAGTAAAGGAAAGCAAGATCAGCACCCAGACAGGAAAACTTCACCAGGCATTTCTTATTTCCGGTACTTACAAGGATCTGAAGGCAAAAGGGCTTCTGACTAAAGAAGGCGGATTTATTGGTCTTGGAAGGAAAGAAGCTATTTTGGAAGATTTTTCCGACTCTCTGTTCCAGAAAATAGATATTACTGAAATTAAGACAATCCCGGTAAACTCAAAAAATGCAAAGCTTGTCACCGAGCATCCGTCAGGTTCATATGAAATGGTTAAGGAAAATGAAAAACAGGTTGCTTACATAGCAATAAAGGATCCTGATGAATTCTGGAGAATATCGAAGTATGCTGTTGTAGAGCTTATTAAATAGAATCAGTTAGGTTAGTTAGTATAGGATCAGGTTAGGGTGAGAGCTGTCTGCTAATACAAAGCAGACAGCTCTTTTTTTGGTAGTCAGTTTTTACTTCTAACGAGGTTAGTCCCGTCAAAGGTTGCCTGTACCCGTCCGGTAAATATTTACAGGTCCCAAAAGTCCTGAAGTCATCAATGGAGATTCAGCCCTGTAAAATTGCATAGTAGTATAAGTAATTTTCTCATTTGTACCTGGCTGAGCATCCCCTATCAGCCTGTTAACCCACAGGTTGGTAACCTTAACTTCCAATTCGTTTTCACCCTCTTTCATCGAAGATGTCAGGTTTACCCTGAAAGGTGTCTTCCACACAATTCCCATCGATTTGCCATTTACAAGCACCTCCGCCAGGTTCTTAACATTTCCAAGATCAATCCATATTTCTGTTCCTTTGGTGAACCATTCCCGTGGAGCATTTATAATTTTCGAATAGCTACCAGTTCCAGAGAAGTATTTAATACCCTCATTTGAATTCTCATTCCATGGAGTCAGTGTTTCAAAGGCAGCTTTTGAAGGTGCTCCCCTTTTATCCTGGAAGCTTACCACCCAGGGACCTTCAACAATTGTCAGATTCTCCTCTGAAGCAGGAGCAATTGCCTTTGAAGTCACTTTTGCAGTGTTGCGGAAAACAATGAAAACCGCATCACTTGCTTCCAGATGCAGAGGAACCCTGGTTAATCCATTCTCAATTGAATATGCAGCCTTTTCAATCTTTCCTGTCTCAGGATGCCATATTTCTGCCTCATGACCACTGATCCTGAATGTAGCTTCCAGATCTTCAACCCGTGCGTTACGGTTGTTGACCCAGTAGAAGTCGGCACCGCCCGATTGACGATGAACAAATAATAAATTAGTATTATCCTGCGGTTTTGTGTAGGCGAAATCAGGAACTATATTCAGAACGCCCAGGACCTCCGTAATAGTTATTCCACTAAAGATCTTTCCTTTTCCTACTATGTTTTCTCCTTTCTCATTCATCCAGAGCTGGTCGGTAATTGCTTTAAACTCTGATGGATCATCAGTCAGACTGGGAGTGCCAACTGGTTTCCTGCCCATGACAATTGCCCCTTCATTAACAAGATCCCTTATCTTTTTCAGCACCGGCAGTGACATCTGGCTGCTATTTGCATCCAGAACCAGAAGGTTGTAGCTCATACCGCTAAGGGTCGTAATCTTTCCTTTTGTAACTGCAAGGAGATTTAGAAGGGCATCGGAATTCACAAAATCATAGTTGTATCCATCGGGGATTTCCGGCAGCTTGTTGCCGAAGAGAGCAGTAATATTATTGTCTTCTCCATAGAAGTACAGAATATCGGAAATGAATTTTCCCTGCTGCAACATGTAACTACTTCTTGCCAGGTATGTTAACCAGGGACCGGCCTGTTCTGCCCATGTTTCATGCCGTGTAAACCACTGACCGAAGGGACCGAGCCCGAGACCGGGAATTTTATCATTAACCGGCTGGTGTACAGACGTATGAATCACAAACCTGTTTAATCCGTTTGCAAGTTCCATGTCGGCTGTGGGTTTCAGTAATTCCGGCGACCATGCCCAGGCGCTTCCGATGGCCGTCATCGATTCTGCAGCTACAAGGTTTTGTCCGTAAATATGAGCAACTGAGGCTGATTCGCGAACATCGGCTTTATAACGTGTTGCCACCTCATTTCCACGGTCAAGTCCGCCAGGTGTCCAGGTAGCGCTCATCGGTATTGCGGCTTTCCGTTTCACTTCCATTCCATCTGCAATGAGAGCGCGTCCGCTCTCATGAGATTCGGTATATCTTGCCATATTGCGCTCTTTCAGTATTTCTGTCAGCTGATCGTAATGATTTTCAACAGTAAGGTCGCCGATTGTTTTACGAAAGTCCCACAGGAAATTGTCACTTGCTTCGGAACTTTCAACAATGTGTCCGGTCAGAACCGGTAACCATTGTAAAATATCATAGCCACGTCTTTTTGTAAATTCGTTCATCATGCAATCGGTCCAGTTTTGGACACCGGCTTCCCAGCTGTCGGTGATCATATATTGCAGCCCCCTTTGTCCCATCAGCCCCTCTGTGGCATCTTTATACTGGTCGAGGTAATCTGTGAAATAAGCCTTTACATGGTTAGCGTTAAGCTTATCAACTTCCAATCCTGTCGCTTCAGGTGAAGCTGGTGAGTTTTTATGGCCTGTAAGGGAATAGCCCAGACGCAAGATGATCCATTTCCCGGCAGGAGGTGTCCATTCAAGAGTTCCATCGGGTTTCATTCTGGAGGTAAGATCAGTCACATCCGATTTTTTTATGGCCTCTTCCGGCTTTATGCCAGGTGTGGGGGCAGAATACAGATCAGTGGCAGCGGCAAATGCTGCTTTTTCCTCAAAGCGGTTCACCCTTGGAACGCTGTAAAGAACAAGTTCGGCAATTTTTACTCCTGAAGGTCCTTCTGGTCCTGTACTATTCCTCCCTCCTATGCCAAACATGGCTCCTAAATTTAAAGGAGGCTGCGGCTCAGGGGATTTCCATGTGAAACGAAAATATCGGGCAGTTACCGGATTGAAAGTGAGGGTTTTCTGATCTACTCCTCCCCTGGTGATATCGGTCACCTTTCTGAAAGTCACTCCATCATCACTGGCTTCCAGTGTACGGTTGTCCGGATCGGCACCGAAGCCGAACCTTCCTGCTGATCCTCCCCCAACTATTGTAAGAGCCTTCATGGTTTCAGGTGTGCCAAACTCAAACTGGATCCACACATTTTCACCTGGTTTCTTATATGGTAACATTGAAGCTGTTACAAGATCACCGTCGGTAAGTAATTTAAGCTCAAACTTACCACCGCTTGAGGTTACTTTTGGATTAAGTTCAGCCATTGAATGATCGGAATCAGGAAGACGAAAAGCAACAACTACAGCATCAGCATAGAATTCAGGTACAGGAGCTGCCTCTGTCCCGGTCAGGGAAAAGGACTCTGTTGTTCCGAAATTCTGAAAAGGACCTGTCACAGCTGGTGGTTTTGGCAGAATTCCGGAAAATGGTTTTCCTCCTTCGACACGTGTCTCGCTCCAGACGAACTTTTTCATCGCCTGTTCGGATTTCACCCACGGTCCACCGCTCTCGCTCCATCCCGGAGAGCCTGCAATAGCCATCTCCAGTCCAAGCGAATCCGCGAGTTTTGTCGTAAAGTGAAATGCATCTTTCCATTCAGGTGTCATATACACCAAGCGTTTCTCCACAATCTGCGGGGTCATCAATGCGGCATCAAAATTCTGGAATCCGCCAATACCAACCCGGTGCATCCATTCAAGGTCGGCACGGATGCCATCCTTTGTAATATTCCCGTTCATCCAGTGCCACCAGACACGTGGTTTAGCTGATTCCGGCGGATTAAGAAATCCTTTTTCAAGGCTGGCTCCGTTATCCACAGAGGGCCCTTTGCATCCTGACATAACAATAAGCAGGATAATAATCCAGGCAAACCCAAAACTTTTTTTCATTTTATAACAGATTTTAGATCAGACTAACTTTATTAATATCCGTAATGAAACAGGAAATATCTAGAACCTTTCAAATACACCTAATCCGAATAGGGCGAAATCATATTTTACCGGATCAGCCGGATCAAGTTCACGGAGTTTGGATGTCAGTTCTTCAACAGCTTTCCAGTCGTTCATCTTCCTGGTGAGCAGTCCAAGTTTACGGGCTGTATTTCCGGAATGAATGTCAAGAGGGATATACAGAACAGAAGGATCGATCCTCGTCCACATTCCGAAATCGACGCCACGTCCATCGTTTCTTACCATCCAGCGGAGGAACATATTGAGCCTTTTCCCGGCGGCACCTCCGTTTATATCTGCAAAATGTTTCTCAGTCCTTCTCTGATGGCTCTCACAAAAGAAATAGTCTCTCAGATATGATATTCCTTCCTTAAGGCTGCCTGAATTCTTCATCCCTTCGAGTACCACATCCTCCATACTTTCAAATTTAAGATAAATATACTTCAGCCCTTTCATGAAATAATTGCAATCAGTACCATTGAAAGTACGATGAACAAACTTCTCAATCCGTTTCAGATCATTGCTGTCGGCCGACATTACAAACTCAAAGGGAGAATTATCCATAGCCTCCAGCAGGTTACCTGCACTTCTCAGAATAAGGTCCCTCCTGCCCCATGAAATAGCAGCAACAAGAAATCCTGCGATCTCCCTGTCATGCATGGAGGTAAACCGGTGTGGTATTGATATAGGATCTGTGGCAATGAATGAAGGTCTGTTATACTGATCGTATTTCTCTTCAAGAAATTGTCTCAGTTCGCAGAAAGTCAGACCATTATATGATCNATCAGGATTCATTTACTATAAGTCCGTCCTTTATCTGGAGTATCCTGTCGGACATGGCAGCCAGCTGTCTGTCGTGGGTAACGATTACAATTGTCTGGCCAAATGAATCCCTTAGCCTGAAGAAGAGCTTATGGAGCTCATTCTTGTTTTCCGAGTCGAGGTTTCCCGATGGCTCGTCAGCAAGTATAACCGAAGGATTGTTTATAAGTGCACGTGCCACTGCTACCCGTTGTTGTTCTCCGCCGCTGAGCTCTGAAGGTTTGTGTTCAAGCCGGTCGGACAGATTCAGGAAACCAAGGAGCTCAGCTGCCCTTGCCTCTGCCTCGGCTCTGCTTTTTCCTGCAATATATGCAGGTATACATACATTTTCAATTGCCGTGAATTCGGGAAGGAGCTGGTGAAACTGGAATACAAATCCGATATTTGAATTTCTGAAAGCTGCAAGAGCTTTACCTCTGAGTTTTCCGGTATCAGTAGTGTTGAATGTTATTTTTCCGCTGTCGGGTTTATCGAGGGTGCCGATTATCTGAAGAAGTGTGGTTTTTCCGGCTCCGCTGGCACCAACGATCGAAACTACTTCCTTATCCATTATTTCGATATCAATCCCCTTCAGGACTTTTAGTTCCCCATAAGATTTTGTAATACCGGTGGTTCTGATCATAACTGTAATTAAGGGGAATGTTGAATTAAGGGATAAATTCCAATTCTTTAATTTCTGTTGCTGGTTACTGGTTACTGGTTACTGGTTTTCCCTTATAGCAACAAGCACCAAGCAACAAGTCCCCGGCAACAAAATTCAGTCTGTATAATTGTAATAGTTGTCGTCAGGTTCGTTGATAGTTCTTTTATACGTGTTTTTAGTTTCAGCAGCATTTGCGTCAAGGTTATCCTTCACCTCTTTAACGTCCTTATCTATGCTCTCCCTGACTTCATCCGCCCCGGTTTCGAGATTTGTTTTCACCTCATTTACGTCCTTGTCAATGTCGCTTTTAAAATCCTCCACCCCTTTCTGAAGATCATCTGCTACCTCATTGACATCTTTCTGGATATCCTGTGAGATATCATTCACCTGGGTGTTTATTGAATCAGTGACCTCATTAAAATCTTTCCTGATCTCGCTGGTGCTCTCCTCGAACTCACGCTTGATATCATCTGTTGCTTTCCTGAAATCCCTCATCCCCTTACCTATACCTCTAGCTATTTCGGGTAGCTTATCCGCCCCGAATAACAACAGGACAACAATAATGATGACAAATATTTCCTGACCGCTCATTTATACAGTTTAGTATTTGATCCCTCTCTTTTTTGTCGCATCATATGTAATCGGTGCTGCGATGAAAACTGAAGAATAAGTACCGACAATAATACCGATGAGCATCGCAAAAAGGAATCCTCTCAGCGTTGCTCCGCCAAAGAATATCATGGCAATAAGCACAAGTATTGATGTCATACCGGTGTTCATTGTACGGCTGAGGGTATCATTCATGGCCATGTTTATAACTTCATTGACAGGACGTTTCCTGTGAAGGGGAAGAAACTCCCTCAACCTGTCGAACACAACCACAGTATCGTTTATGGAATATCCGATAATTGTAAGGATTGCCGCAATGAACGATTGATCAATATCCATTGTAAATGGAAGTCTTCCCCAGGTAAGTGAATATAGCCCCACAATAATTATTGTATCGTGAAAAAGTGAAGCCAGAGCCCCAAGGCCATACTGCCAGTTCTTGAAACGCATGAAAATATAAAGGAACATCAGTATCAGGGAGATGCCAACGGCCCAGTATGCCCTGTTTTTCATGTCGGTTGCTATTGTTGGTCCTACTGTTTCCGATTGCCTCCTGTATTTTGAAAGGAATTCTTCCTTTGAAACATTATTGCCGATCATCCCTTTCAGTCCGTCGTAAAGAGCCGTTTCAACTTCATTATCAACATCAGGCTGATTTATTTTATATTTTGTAGTTATCCTTACCTGTCTGTCGTTTCCGAAAGTAACAACCAGAGGAGCCTCTCCAAAAGCCCCGGTAAGGTTTGATGCAACGTCAGCAGTTTTTACAGGCTGATCAAACTGGACAATATAAGTACGTCCGCCGGAGAAATCAATTCCCTGATTAAGTCCGCGGGTAATTATTGAAAAAATGGAGATTACTATCAAAGCTGCTGAGATGCCGTAGAATACTTTTCTCATCCCTATAAAATCGACATGGGTGT